>Ga0265294_10002409_pt1 | contig 24589 bp, 25 predicted proteins | sample MunlanPumphouse3_FD_192504 | JGI IMG/M metagenome (GOLD analysis project Ga0265294, IMG submission 192504) | Groundwater microbial communities from a municipal landfill in Southern Ontario, Canada - Pumphouse #3 | ecosystem: Environmental > Aquatic > Deep subsurface > Groundwater | place... | reverse complement strand
ACTTTCATTCATGGCGCGTATTATATCACGCGCGCGCGTAAAACGCAACTACATTTTGAACAATATTGTGAAAAAAAAGGCCGAAAACGTTAAGGTTTTCGCGCCTATGTCCAGTGGTCTGACCGCATGACATTTCCCGCATGTATCCATGCGAATCAATAACAGCCAGAGCACAATCAGGTATGCCGTAGATCAAAGTTAAGTCAAAATTAGAACTGCTGTTTGATGTCGCTCATAGAGCGACTACTACACATGCGCTGCACTTTGAAGTGCAAGCCGTCGTGCAAGCTTTACCATTCGGTGTCGTAGCCGCTCTGCGAGCGGCATCGCATTTTTTGTGCCGCTCGTAGAGCGGTTTCGGGCGACGATAGCGGCGACCTGGAATCGAAGTTATAGGCAAGCTAAATTCGTCACAGCAAGCCCTACAGTGCATCAAAGGGATTGGCAAGTCCTGGCTGTTGAGGGAGGTCAGGTGTTGAGCCTGCGGTGCGGAGCTTGGCGTCCAGTAGCTTTTCGTGCTCATGGTCGTGGCAGTAGATGCATAGCAGCTCCCAGTTGCTGCCATCAGGGGGATTGTAGTCATGGTTGTGATCTTTGTGATGTACTGTCAACTCTTTCAGCCGCTTACCCTCAAACTCGCGCCCGCAGGAGGCGCAGAGGTGAGGATAGAGCTTTAAGGCTCGTTCCCGGTAACCGGTTTTGCGGGCAGCCACATCACGGTGCAGCTCAGCCCGCACTTTTTCACGCTGCTCAGGGGTCAGGGGAGTTGATCGCTTACTCATTTTGTAATCCTAAGTTGAAGTCCATACCGCGCGCGGCCTGCACCTCATCCGGGCGGCTGATGCGGGTGTTCACTGGTGCCGCGTTGAGCGATTTTGGGTCACTCTGCGCTGCAGCCGCAATCTCTTTCATGGCCTGAATAAAGGCATCCAGGGTCTCTTTGCTCTCGGTTTCGGTCGGCTCAATCATGATCGCTTCTTTGACAATCAGCGGAAAGTAGACAGTCGGAGGGTGGAAGCCCCGGTCGATCAGTGCTTTGGCGATATCCAGCGCGTGCACTCCCTGCTTCGCCTGCTTAGAGGCTGAAAGAACAAATTCGTGCATGCATCTGCGGTCATAGGGCAGTTCATAATCGCCTTTTAGCATATTCATCAAATAGTTCGCGTTGAGGACCGCATGTTGGCTGGCTTCGATCAGGCCTTGTTTGCCCAATGATAGGATATATACGTAAGCCTTTAGGTAGACCAGAAAACTGCCATAGAAAGGGGCTGTGTAGCCAATCGACTTAGGTTGATTGTAGTCCAGCGCAAAAGTGTTGTCCTGCTTCTTGACAACACGCGATATTGGAAGATACTCGACCAGATTCTCCCGAACACAGACCGGGCCCGAACCTGGGCCGCCACAACCGTGCGGTGTGGCAAAGGTCTTGTGCAGGTTGATGTGCATCACATCAATGTCAGCATCTCCTGGCCGGAAGGCGCCCAGCACTGCGTTGAGGTTGGCTCCGTCGTAATAAACCAGCGCACCGTGGCTGTGGGCCAGCTCGACCACTTGGTCGATCTCGCTGTTGAAAATCCCTAAGGTGTTGGGGTTGGTGAGCATGATTCCAGCCGTGTGATCATTGATCATCCCTTTCAGTGCTGTGATGTCAAGCCTGCCTGTTTTCGGGTCGGTGGGAACTGGTTTGGTCACAAAGCCTACACCTACCGCGCTTGCCGGGTTGGTGCCATGCGCCTCATCAGGAATCAGGATCTCTTTTTTGTCGGTATTGCCCCGGCCTCTGTGGTAGGCGGCGATCAGCGACATGCCGCACAGCTCACCATGCGCGCCTGCCAGCGGCTGAAGGGTGCAGGCAGCCATGCCCGATATCTCGCACAACAGTGTCTCCAACTCATAAATGACCTCCAGTGCCCCTTGGGTCAGCTGGCTGCCCTGTGGCAGTTGCGGTAGAAATGGATGCAATCCGGCAAAGCCTTCGAGCGCCGCGACTTTCTCACATATCTTGGGGTTGTACTTCATGGTACATGAACCGAGCGGATAGAAGCCGCTGTCAACGCCGAAGTTTCTGTTCGAAAGTTCTGTGAAATGCCGCATCACATCGAGTTCAGATAGCTCAGGCAGCTCCGCCGGCTGGGCGCGCAGATAGCGCTTGTCAATCTTGAGTTGCGCGTCAATGCCTGGCTCAAGCTGCGGCAGTGTGGCACCTCGGCGGCCCTGGATTGACTTGTCAAATATGATCTTCATAATACACTCTCCAGACTCTCAGCCAGCTTACAGATTTCGGCTTTGGTGCGCATCTCGGTTACAGCCACCAGTAGGTAGTTCTCCATCTCCGGATAAAACCGCCCGAGCGGCAGCCCTGGCACAATACCTCTTTGCACCAGCTCGCCAACTACAGCGTCGGCCTTTTTCGGAAGCTGGAGCGTGAACTCGTTGAAGGTGGGAGCGTTCTCCAGTACCAGGACACCAGGTATCTGCTTGAAACGCTCCTTGGCGAACTCCGCCCTTGCGTGGCAGATGCCGGCCAGCTCGCGCAGACCCTCCCGTCCCATCAGGCTCATGTAAACATGGGCTCGCAGAGCACACAACGCCTGATTGGTGCAGATATTGGAGATGGCCTTATCACGGCGAATATGTTGTTCACGCGCTTGCAGTGTCAAAACAAAGCACTCCTTGCCATTGCGGTCAACTGTACGGCCCACCAGCCGGCCAGGCATCTTGCGCACCAGATTTTTTGTGGCTGCCAGAAAGCCGAGATAGGGGCCACCGAATGAGAGCGGAATACCGAGCGACTGCCCCTCGCCAATGGCAATGTCAACCCCCAGCTCACCCGGTGTTTTGAGCAGGGCCATGGCAATGGGATAAACCAGCTGGATCACCAGCACACTGCGTTTATGACACTTCTCAACAAGATCGCTGTGGTCATCCACGGTGCCGAAAAAATTCGGGTTCTGCAGAACCAGCACGGCGGTTTCATCGCAGAGGGCCGCTTTGATCTTATCGCGCTGCGCCTGGCCAGGCGCGGCAGGGATCTTGGTCAGCTTGATCTCAGCGTGGTTGGCCATGTAGGATTCAAGTATCTTGCAATAGATTGGATTGACCCCGCCATCAACGATGATCCGCGCCCGGCCGGTTGCGTTCAGTGCCATCTGACAGGCCTCATAAAGCGCAGTGCTGCCGTCGTAGAGCGAGGCGTTGGAGACATCCATGCTTGTTAAGCGGCAGACCTGGGTCTGATACTCATAAACAGCCTGCAGCGTGCCCTGCGAGATCTCCGGTTGATAGGGGGTGTAGGCTGTGTAAAACTCGCTCCGCATGGTCGCGGCATCCACAGCGGCGGGGATAAAGTGCTCATAGTAGCCGCCACCCAGAAAACAGGTTAGATTGGTGGCGTTTTTGCCTGCCATCCGCTTGAGGTGTCTATGCACCTCCAGCTCGCTCATGGCCTCCGGCAGATTAAACGACTGGGGCTTGAGCCTCGCAGGAATATCCTGAAAGAGATCCTCCATGGCAGAGAGGCCGCAGGCTGCCAGCATCTCCTGGCTTTGATTCGCTGTGTTGGAAATATAACTCATCTCTATTTTCCTGTTAACGCGTCATACGCGGCCGCATCCAATAGCGCATCCAGCTGACTCTGATTGATGTTTGACAGCTTGAGAATCCATCCTAGCCCATAAGGCTCATGGTTCACAAGCTCAGGGGCGCTGTCAATTTCGGTGTTAATCTCAGCGACTTTACCGTCGATAGGCGCATAGATTTCACTGGCCGCCTTGACGGATTCAATGACTGCACACTCTTCGCCCTGTTTTAGCTCTTTACCAACGGTAGCTGGATCAACGAAGGTGATATCTCCCAGCGCATCCTGCGCATGATCGCTGATTCCTACTGTGGCGGTATCCCCATCAACCATGATCCACTCATGTGTTTTCGTGTACTTTCTATCATTCGGTGTCATACTGTATCTCCTTGTTTTAGACTTATCTATAACTTGATCACTTTTCCTAGCTACTCCATCGTTTTTTCGCAGCATGCAGCGCGGCGGGCTTGCCTGCAACTTCGACCTTTGACCGATAAAACTTCACTAGCCAAGTAGCCGTAATAACCCACGTTGTTTGGCGATAGCGGCGACAATGCTGGTGGACGATTTTTTTAGAGCGTGTGCTTTAATCGTCATCCGCCATCGTCGCACATCATCGTCAACCGATGCCGCTCGTAGAGCGGCTACTACACTAACGACAAGGCTTGCACGCGACCTGCAAGCTTCATCCTAGTTGCAACTGTAGGGTTGGCGGTGCTTGTCCGGCGTAGTTCCGCTTGCGGGACGAAGACGGAAGAGCCAAACAAAGATCATGAAAACCCATGGTGCGCCTTTGACGAACATCCGCCCGACATAAGCTAATTGCTTCTGAGAAGCAACCCTACACCCCATGGTGCGCCTTTCACTTGCCTATAACTCGGCCATTTTGTCACAGTTTCGTGCCTGTAACTTGGGGTCGGAGTCGGGGTCGGTATCGGTATCGGTATCGAAAAGCGTACGAGGGCGACCCCGATTCCGATGCCGACCCCGACTCCGATACAGCTGACCGTCAAGTTACCCCAACGTTTTTTCGCGGCGCGCTGCGCGGCGGGCTTGCCAATAACTTCTAATGGTTTAAGGTGTTCTCCGTGCGTTTTTTATCTTTGTCGTGAACTTTGTCGATCCTTCTCGCTCATTTATTTCCGACAAAGTTTGTCAATCATTCGGCTGACATTCGAGTTACTCCAAACCCTAAACCCCAAACCCCAAACCCTAAACCCCAAACCCTACCCTCTGCTCTTGGCAGCCAGAAAATCATGCATCTTGCCGCGCCCGGTGGCTTGCGTATAAAACGGCAGGCCGACCACCTTGCCATCCAGTTCAGAGCGCGGGCCCTTGAGTTTGAGTGGGGTGCCGAGCTCACAGAGCGATTCGGGCACATATCCCAGAGCAATGGCAAAGCCCAGTGACGGGGAGAAACTGCCACTGGTCACCGTGCCAATGGGCATCCCCGCGCCGTCCAGTATCTCGTCGCCCTGGCGCGCTGCTCGGCGCCCTTGAATTTCTATTCCAACCAGCCGTGAGCGACGCAACGAGCGGTCATTCACGACCGTGCTGCCGATGAACTCTTTTGTACTCGACAGCACGCGCTCCAAACCAGACTCGCCCGCATTGCGCCGCGTACTCAGCTCATGTCCGTAAAGCGGCATCCCCATCTCGAGGCGCAGTGTATCGCGCGCTCCCAGACCAGCAGGGATCGCTTCCAGCTCCATGCAATCCTGCCAGAATTTTTGCGCCAGCTCAAGGGTAATGTAGATCTCAAAACCAATCTCGCCTGTGTAACCAGTGCGGCTGACAATCACATGCCGATCACGATACGAATTGTGCATGAAGCGAAAAAATTTCAGTTCGCTGACCGACTCCATCAGCAGCCGTTGGATAAGCCACGGTGATTCCGGTCCCTGCAGATCAATTTTAGCTGTCTGGCTGCCCTGGTTTTCGATGTGGGTATCAGCGGCGAGATGCTTCTGGATCCAGGCCAAGTCACCCTCCTTTGTTCCAGCGTTGACAACCAGCATAAAATCACTGCCGCCCAGCCGATAAACAAGCAGGTCGTCGATCACTCCGCCGGCTGGATTGCACATCAAGCCGTAGCGGCACTGGCCGGTGGCCATTGATGCCACATCGCAACTGACCAGCATTTCAATATTCTGCAGCGCGTGCGGACCGGTCACCCGGAATACGCCCATGTGATCTGTGTCAAAAAGCACCGCCCTTTCCCGGCACGCCTGGTGCTCCTTGAGTATCCCTGAATATTGGATTGGCATCAGGTATCCGCCGAATTCAGCCATCTTGGCGCCAAGCTTTTCATGCAGCGGATATAAACAGGTTTTTTTCATTTGACCGACCCCCACAGTTTTTTTGCTCTGACTCCATTTAATATCGCATATCGGACGCGTTTTGTCCACTGCGAGATTTCAGCGCAGCACTGTAGCCGCAGGCCGTGACTGCGGGGAGCTCGTTCGTTTAGTCTCTGCCGGACAACTGTTGCCTGCGAAGCCCCTCTTAACCCTGTAAATCCTGTTATTCTGTCAAACACAACGCAGCAACATTTTTTACCACCCATTTTTACCTCAAAAATATTCTTCATCAAGGCCGAGTGGCACAGACCACTGAGTCCATCCACTCCCCGCGACGGAGGAGGCGGGTTTTTTTGAATCCAACGGCTGCGAGATCCTCCCGCAGCTCACTGAAGGTGAAGGTTCCGCCAGCAGGCGTGGCGCTCAGCATATTGACAGCAAAGAGCGCTCCGCCGACAGGTTTGGTGCGGGTGCGATCCATGACAATATCCCGGATCAGGATCCTGCCACCTGGCACCAGAGCCTCGAGCACTTTGGTGAACATCGTCTGATTCTGCGCCCGCGAGTTCTGGTGGACAATGGCGCTGACCCAAGCCAGATCAGCACCTGTTGGCAGGGGATCGGTGTAAAAATCACCCGCGACCAGCCGTACCCGCCCCGCCAGGCCGGCCTTTTTCATCAAGCGTCTAGCCATGGGGATCACAGTCGGCTGATCAAAGATGGTTGCGGAAGCCTCTGGATTGAATTGAAGAAAGGGGATGGTCCAGGAGCCCGAGGCCCCACCCAGATCCAGCAGGTGGTTGAAATCAAAAGCTTCCAGGCTCTTAATCAGCGGCATGGCCATGGGGTCAGAGACATCATGCATGGCCTGAATAAAGGAGGCCAGGTCGCCTGCCGCGCCGCGGATGCTCGGCTGACGTTCGGCGGGAGTACCGTTTTTAACAGTGTGGGCCAGATCGCCCCAGCTGCGGTAGCAGTTCCCTAGGTGCCGCACCATGCCAAGCATACTCTGTGATCCGGTTTCGGTTAAGCTTTTGGCCGCGCTACGGGTCACTCGGTAGAGCGGCTTGGCACCAGCACTCTTGGTCAGTAGTCCGAGAGCGGCCAGCGCATCCAGCAGAATCGTGGTGGCCCGCAGGTCCCCTTTGATGCGTCGGGCGAGCTGCGCCGCTTCCATGGGCTGGGCATGCAGGGTAGTGAAAAGATCCAGCTCCGCAGCGGCAATCACAACCGCAGCTGGTTGAAATCCGCGCACCATCTCCATAATCGCTGTGTCAGTGTTTATTTTAGTTTTCATTAAATTTGTATTTTACAAAAATTTCCGAATGTCTTCAATGACTTTGTTTCCGCATGACTTTGTTTCCGCTTTATTTCCGGTTTACGATAAAAAATTCAGCAAAATAAGTTTTGTATTTTCCTCTTGCAATCAGAACCTTAAATACTCTATCCTATTAACCCCATTACGGAAAGGTTTTGATTTATATGAAGAAGGACATTCACCCGAATTACGCGGAAGCTACCATTACATGCGCTTGCAGCAATGTGATTTCGACACGCTCAACCAAAAAAGAGATGCAGGTGAACACATGCGCTGCCTGCCACCCCTATTTCACAGGGCAGAAGACAATGATCGACACAGAGGGCCGCGTCGACCGCTTCAGGAAGCGTTACAGCATGGCTAACGTTTAAAGCAGCTTTCGGTTCCAATCTCCGCATGATTGACAAAACACACATCGCCAAGGTACTGAGCAAAATTCAAACAGCCGAGGATGCCCTCTCAGACCCTGTTGTGATGGGTAATGCCACGCTTTATCGCAAAAAGGTGCGCGAACACGCCGCTCTCAAAAAACTGGAAAGTGTTTCACATGAATACTTCCGGCTGCAGCGCGCCCTTGAAGAGAACCGTGCCATGGCAGAGACACCAGAGATAGAGCCTGAGCTGGCCGCAATGGCCAGTGAGGAGATTGGAGTGATTGAGCACCGCCTCCCTGAGGTTGAGCGCGCGGTTCTGGCTGGACTTCTGCCCCCTGATCCCGTTGACCTGCGCAATGCGGTGGTGGAAATCCGCGCTGGCACTGGTGGCGATGAGGCAGCCCTCTTCGCGGCGGTGCTGTTTCGAATGTACTCGCGTTACTGCGATGAAAGCGGATGGAAAATCTCGATTATTGATGCCCATGAAACCGAGTTGGGTGGTTACAAAGAGATTGTTTTCACAGTCATTGGCGACGGTGCCTATAAGAAATTTAAATTTGAGAGTGGCGGCCACCGCGTACAGCGTATCCCCGAAACTGAGACCCAAGGGCGCATTCATACCTCCGCGGCCACTGTGGTTGTTTTTCCTGAAGCCGATGAGGAGGATGAGTTAAATATCCCTGAAAACGACCTGCGGATTGATATTTTCTGCGCCAGCGGACATGGCGGCCAAGGGGTGAACACCACCTACTCCGCCATACGCATCACCCATCTGCCCACCGGCCTGGTGGCACAGTGTCAGGATGAACGCTCCCAACACCGCAATAAAGAAAAGGCCATGGGCGTATTGTGTTCCCGCATTCTCGACCAGCAGCGCATGGCAGAGGATGCCAAACATGGCAAGACCCGTCTTGACCTGCGCGGTTCAGGCGACCGCAGCCAGCGCATCCGTACCTATAACTTCCCGCAAAACCGCATGACCGACCACCGCGTCAACCTGACACTCTACAGCCTTGATCGGATTGTCGAGGGTGGTTTGGGTGCTCTCTTCGACGCGCTGCAAAGCCACGACATGGACCAGCGGCTGGAGATCGAGCTAGCAGGCTGCCGGACTTAAAAGTCCGGCAGCCTGCTTAAAAGCGGTTTATTGAGAAGTTGCAATAAAGGCTATAAAAAAAGTAACACAGGCATCCCGCCTGTGTTTGGCACGTAATTCACAGCCGAGACGGCTGTGCTACTTTTTCACTCAACAACTTATGAAGATGGCTATCTGAACTTCTTGTTTTTTACGACAGGAGTTGAGAGAATAGCAACTAAAGGCGCGGTCTACTCCCCTGCAATGCGCCAGAGGTGCTGCTTGCTGCGGACATAAATCGAGTCGCCGGCAAATGCCGGTGTGGCTTCGATACCTTCGCCCATGGGGTTGACTGCCAGCTCTTTGCCTTCGCGTCCGGTTTCAAAAACTCTGAAAACCCCTTTTTCACGATCAACTGCATACAGGCGGCCCGCCGCAACAATCGGTGAAGCGTAAAAGCCGTCATTAAACTCTTTGGCCCACTGCTGTTTCCCGTCCTGCAGGTCAAAGCAGAGCACCTCGCCAGCATCATTGGCAATATAGATCAGACCATCGAGTAATACAGGGCTGGCCACATCAGGGAAAATACCATCGTCAGTCACCCAGAGCTGCGTTGGTTCAGCGCCGGGCTTCAGCTTGAACGCAATCATACGGGAGTAGCAGTTGGCCGCCACCCAGGTGTCGCCCTCCCATGTGACCGAAGGTGCGATCTCGCCGCCCACCGCGTTCACCTCCCACAGCTTTTTGCCAGTTGCCAGTTGAACGCCCCAGGTACTGTCGCAGGCGTGTACCAACACAATCGGTTTATCGCAGCTTGTCATCACAATCGGGGTACTCCAGGAGAGGCTGACCTCCCGCGGTGTCTCCCAGATGGTTTGACCACATGTGGTGTTGACCGCCATTATTTTAGCATCTTCAATCTGATCCCACTGGACCAACAGCATCTCTCCCTGATAAGTCAACGAAGAGGCGTGTCCATAGCTGTTCTGCGGCCGCCCCAGATAGCGCTGCCACACGATCTTGCCTGTGTGATTCAGCGCCACTAGGTCGCCGGTGGCAAAGACAGCGTAAACGCGCTCCGCATCGCAGGCTGGAGAGGAGGCAGCGAAACCGGTATCCTCTGTGACCTCAGGCAGCTTAGTATTGCCTTTCGCGCCATCTGGAATATCCGTCACCCAGAGTTCACGCCCGCTCTCTGTGTCGTAACAGTAAACCCGTCGCGCCTGCACACTGCCAGCTGTCAGAAAAATTTTATGACCCCACACAACCGGTGTGCCTGCGCCGCCCTCCGGCAGCGCCACCTTCCATTTGATTCCCTTGCCATGGGCGCCATCCCACTTCAAAGGCGGCCTCTGCACTGAGGCGCGACCGGACATGGTTGGGCCGCGCATGTTGGGCCACTGCTCCAGCAACTCGTCCAGCCTTGGCCCCAGCATGCAGGCGCAGACATTCTGCTGGCCATCCGTCAGCGCCTTGTTGGTCAGTGCGGCGCGCAACTTACGGTCGGCAACTGGTTTGGTGGCAGGGCTGTGTCGCACTTGCAGCGCCACCGCGAATATTGTTAAAAGCGCCCCCGCACCCAGGAGTGCTCTGACCGCCAGCTTATCCGCTCTGGCCGGATTAGGGTTGACCACCCCGCGCGGATCGGGAATGGGCAGGCCCAGCCGCCAGGCAACGCCAAAACATGCGGCTGTGGCCAACAGCCCCAAGACCAGCAGCAGCATGCCGTTCTGCCGGAATGTCATGCTGTTGAAATAGGTGTGGCGCGCCAGCTGGTCAAGCTCGCGGGCAAATGCGGCAGCCTGTTGATTGTCGGGTTTGCCGCGTGCTTGAGCCAGCGTACGCTCCAGAGCCTCTGAACGAACAGTGGCGCTTTGACCAGATTGGTGCCAGTCCAGGGTCAGTAAAGTTCCCACGGTAAAGGTGAAAACCAGCGCGACAAACGCCGCACCGCGGGCACTCTGCCGCAGAATTTCAAAACGGTCTCTCTGTTTTTTATTATCCATCTGCAACATATTAAAACAGAGCGGCCTTACGCGCAACCATAAACATAACGAGGTTTGTCGCATTTAACGTTGCAAGCCAGCCATGTTATGCTAATATTATATTTGTTGAAAAACAAATCGAGAGGATTAAATTCAATTGGAGCGATCATGAAGATTTTTATTCCACTGGCTGAGGGCTTTGAAGAGCTGGAAGCTATTGCTGTCATCGACATTCTGCGGCGCGCCGGCCTGGCCGTAACTACAGCCGCGCTCACCTCCGAAAAATTGGTTTTAGGGGCCCACGGAGTTTTAATCCAGGCCGACGCGGTGCTGGATGAGTTGGATCTGGGAGGGTTTGACGCTGTGATCCTGCCCGGCGGCGGTCTGGGCACTGAAAACCTACTCAAAGACCCGCGAATCACCGGGATCGTTCAGGGGTTCAATGCTGAGGGAAAATATGTGTGCGCCATCTGCGCTGCGCCGACTGTCCTGGCCGCGGCCGGTGTTTTAGCGGGACTCAAAGGCACCTGTTATCCCACCTGCGCGGTGGCGCTGGGGGAATCCTATGGGAACGTGCCGGTCATCGCAGACGGCAATATCATCACCAGCCAGGGTCCCGGCACAGCTTTGCTTTTCGGTTTGGTTCTGGCGCATCACTTTGCTGGCGAGGAGACCGCCCGCAAGGTCGCCAAAGCAATGCTAACAACTTATTGAGAAGGAATATCAACTTTGGCGCGGGCGGCTTTTTTTTCACCGTGCTTGCTTTTTTCATCCAGCATACGGGCCTGCTGGCGGCGTGAGCGGCGGCGCTTCTGGCGGCGGATCTTCTCCCGCTCCTGAATCCGCTTCGAGTATTCGGATTTCTCTTTTTCTAAAATTTTTTCCACCAGCTCCTGACGGGCCAGCCAGCGGTTGACCTCACGTGATCGGTTCTGTCCACACTTGATTATGCTTTGACTGGGGGCATGGTGCAGCCGGACAGTTGAAGCTGTTTTGTTCACTTTCTGGCCGCCGCTGCCGCTGCCCAGAATAAACGACTCCTCAATATCATCCTCAAAAACCGATGCAAGCGCCATGCGGCGTTTGATTTTTTCAACTGTTTCCTTTGAAATCATGGATAGATCAGTTCTGAAGTTCTAAAAATAATTCGATGCGCAGGAAAGGTGAACGAGGTTGGCACAATCCCAAATTTAAATGTTATTTTCAAAAAGTTGCTTATCGACCGTTATCGTAAACCAACGGCGCAGCCGACCAGACTGCGTAACCTGATCATTCGCGTACCACCTCTTCACTCGCGCATGCGCGTCTGTCGAGCGAACTTAATCGATATCCTAAGCCTCTAACCCCTCTTCACCATCGGCCAGTTTGCGGTAGAGGGTAGCCAGGCTGACCTTCAGAGTCTCGGCGGCCTTCTCTTTATTGCCTTTGGCGGTGGTGAGAATCTGCTCCAGATACTCTTTTTCTTTGAGTTTAAGGAATCCTTTCAGCGAGGTGCTGCTGGCAAGATTGCTGGCAAGCTCAATTTTCTGGGTGGTTTTAAAATCCTTGGTGCGCTGCAGTATGCGGGGAGGGAGCAGCTCGGGAGTGATGGTATCGCCTTCTAAAAATGTAATGGCGTGTTTAACGGCGTTCTCCAGCTCGCGTACGTTTCCAGGCCACTGATAATCCATCAGGATATCGGAGGCATCCTTGGAGAGTGTTGGCGCCTTGCCTTTAAACTGGTCGTCAGCGCACTCGCGCTTTATAAAATGTTTGGTCAGCAGCAGAATGTCCTCCAGCCGCTCACGCAACGGGGGGATGTCCAGGGTGATAACCGCAAAGCGGTAGAAAAGGTCGGCTCTGAAGCCGCCTTGCTGCACCATCTGCTCCAGATTGGTGTTGCTGGCGGCAATTACCCGCACGTCCACGCTGGTGCTGTTGTTATCTCCCACGCGTCGGATCTCTTTCTCCTGCATCACACGCAGGAGTTTGCCCTGTAACAGGAGGGGGAGGGTGGAGATCTCATCCAGAAAGAGGGTGCCATGGTTGGCACTCTCAAAAAGGCCGACCTTATCGCAGGAGGCGCCAGTGAAAGAGCCCTTCACATGGCCGAACATTTCGGATTCCAGCAGATGCTCGGGGAGTGCCGCGCAGTTGACCGCCACCCAGGGGTGATTCTTACGCGGACTGGAAGCGTGAATCGAACGCGCGATCACCTCTTTTCCGGTTCCGCTCTCGCCGCTAATTAAAACCGTGGCAACTGTGGGGGCTACACGCTTGATCATCTCGCAGACATTCTGCATGGCGGGATTCGCGGCAATTATATTCTCAAGATGGTACTGCAGGGGTTCATCCGTAGCTGATGAATCGCTACGACGCTCCTGTAGGAGCAGCGCCTCAGCGCGTTTCAAGGTCGCGATCATCTCATCCACTTTGAATGGCTTGGTGATATAGTCAATAGCGCCGTTCTTCATGGCGCTGATCGCTGTTTCCACCGAGGCGTAAGCTGTGAGCAGGATCACCGGTATTGAGGGATAGAGTTTTCGTATCTCATAAAAGAGCGTCATGCCATCCATGGGAGACATACGCAGATCGGTTATGACAATGTCAAACGAGGGCTCCTCCTTTAACATAAGTAACGCTTCCTCACCGCTTTTAGCGGTTAAAGCCTCATAGTTGTTGGCTCGCAGCAGGCTTTGTAGTAGCATCAAAATGCGAGCTTCATCATCAACAATCAGAATTTTTGTCATTATCCGCGCCTGTGTCTGCATTAAGTATTGCTAACAAAAGCTAAAAGATACGCTATCTCGCGCGATAGTGCAACCATAATCATCAAACGCCAGAAATAAAGCCGTTGAAACTATTCGAAAAGTTTTGTATAAGTATGTTCATGCGCCGTGCTTCTTAAACAGCGTGAGTAGCTTTCGCACATCGCATACTCTCAATTTGGTTGCTTGTCTGTGCGTAGTATGCAGACAGGCCAAGGAAAGCTGCTTTAAAAATTTAACCTGTAATAATGTCAGCCCTGCGGGCTTAAACAGGCGATGTAAGGAGTTTTTATGGCGTTGAATATTGTCAGCCGGATCGATAACAGCGTGGCTGTGCGCAATGTACTGATGAGTGTTTCGGATAAAAGCGGTCTGGAGCAGCTAGTTCCAGGTTTGATCAAATATTGTCCTGAGATCAGGATTTACTCCACAGGCGGCACCTACGCCGCTGTGCGGGAGATCCTGGGCGGGAAGTTGGCGGCCCAGCACCTTATCTCAGTCTCGGATTACACCGGGCAGCCGGAGATGCAGGGCGGGCTGGTGAAAACCCTGGACTTTAAGATTTACCTCGGCTTGCTGAGCGAAACCTATAATGAAGCGCATCAGCAGGATCTGCGCCGCGCAGCGGCGGTCGCTTTTGATATGGTGGTGGTGAATCTCTACCCCTTTAGCGAAACAGTCGCCCGTGCCGGGGTAACCCCGGAGCAGGCCCGCACCAATATCGATATCGGCGGCCCCTGCATGGTACGCGCCTCCGCCAAAAACTACTTACGGGTGGCCTCGGTCACTGATCCAGCGGATTACAGCGACCTGCTGGATGAGCTGGCTAAGAATGCCGGCTCTCTTGCTCTGGTGAGCCGCCTGCGGTTGATGCGCAAGGCATTCGCCCACACTGCGGACTACGATACTGCAATCGCCCAGTTTTTTGCGGGTGTTGATGCCGCTTCTCTGCAGGATCTCTATCAACACTAATGATCGATCTGCATATCCATTCCACCTTCTCCGACGGCTCCGAGACGCCGGAGCGCATCGCAGCAATGGCCCGGCAGATCGGTCTGACGGCGGTTGCCCTGACTGATCACGACAATATGGCAGGCGTGCCCGCCTTTATGCAGGCCTGCCGCAGGGAGGGCATCACCGCCTTTTCCGGGGTGGAGATCAGTGCGGCACTCGATGAGGAGTATGCGGCCAGCACCTTGCATCTGCTCGGATATGGGCTGGACCCGCATAACCCTGAGCTCCAACAGCTGCTGGGTCGCGTGCTCGATGGACGCGCCTGGCGCAACGAACAGATCATGGCGAAGCTTGCAAAGATTGGCGTGGCGCTCGACTGGGGTGCGGTGCAGGCCACCGCCGCCGAGAATGTGATCGGTCGTCCGCACATCGCCCAGGCCATGGTTGTCGGCAACTATGTTTCCTCCCTGCAGGAGGCTTTTGAGCTATATCTGGCCAAAGGGGCGCCGGCTTATGTTGATCGCTACCGGCTCAACCCTGAGCAGGCCATCCAGGCGATCAAGGCTGCGGGCGGGCTGACCTTTGTCGCCCATCCCTTTACCTGGATCGATGATGCCGCGCGGCTGGAGCACGAGCTGCGCCATCTCCAGCAGCTGGGGCTGGCGGGTATCGAGGCGTATCACTCGGATCACAACACGGAAGAGACTGTAGCACTGCTGAGAGTTGCTAAAAAATTAGGCTTGATGGTCAGCGGTGGCTCTGATTTTCACGGTGCCTGCAAGCCGTTGATCCGACTGGGCCGTGGTCGGGGCAATCTCAATATTGCCTCTGCCCGCGCGGATGCGCTGGCAGAGGCGTTGGGCCGCGAAAAAACGATGAAATAACCGGAAGGTCCGCTGAACCAGAGTCGGAGGCCAGTAAACAATGCCACCAAGTCACCGGGTCACCAAGTCACCAGGTCACCAGGTCAAAAAGCCAGCTTGTGCCTGGGTTGCGGAGCAACCTGCAAGCGATAAGTTGGAGGTCGGAGATCGTTTTCGTGCGCCCTCCGATACTCATTCCGATAGCGGCCCCGACCCCGGTTCATTGGCGGGCCGAAGTTGTAGTGCGCGGGCCGTGACCGCGACGGCAAAACAGCATTGGTTGACGATGATGTGCGACCCGCCTTCCAGTCGTTCGGCGTGGCAAGCGATGTTGATGGACGATTAAAACCTCGCACCCTTGGAAATCGTAGACCAGCATCGTCGCCGCTATCGTGAACCGGAGGCAGGGCCGAACCTGATAAGGATTGCGATTAGGATAGAGATTAGGATGCGCATCCCTCCTAATCGCAATCCTTATCAAATATTGGCGATTTTAGGTATGTAAGACTGGTGATATGGTTTGGAAAAAGCCAAGTTACAGGCAAGGAGATTTATGCTATGAATTGGACCGAGACACTAACTGAGTTGATCAGACGGACAACCACTGATCTGCTGGCGGATATCAAGTGCGCACTGCGTCGGGCGGCAACGGCAGAGGCGCCTGGCTCGCACGCTGGCAGGATGCTGGAGAGTATGCTGGAAAATACTGAGCTGGCTGCACAAAAATCGACCCCGGTTTGTCAGGACACCGGCACCCTGACGCTCTTTTGGCGTGTCCCCGAGGGGACAGAGACCATAACCTTGCAACGAGCCGCCGAGGCGGCGGTGCGCCAGGCAACGGAGAGTGGATGGCTGCGCAAGAATACAATCGATAGCTTGAGCGGAAATTCAATTGATTCCAATGTCGCCCGCGGTGCGCCAGAGTGCTGCTTCCTGCAGGAACCGCGTTGCGATATCGAGGTGTGGTTGCTGCAAAAGGGCGGCGGCTGTGAGAATATGAGTTCGCAGTACTCGCTGCCAGACGAGAAAATCGGCGCAGGACGCGATTTAGCCGGCGTGCGCCTCTGTCTGCTGCAGGCGGTTCACAGCGCGCAGGGATTTGGCTGCGCCCCAGGAGTGCTGGGAGTCTGCATCGGCTCTGACCGCGCCGGCGGCTACAAGGTGGCCAAAGAGCAGTTACTGCGCACGTTAGATGATCAGGCCGAAGAGCCGGAGTTGGCCGCCTTGGAGCAGCAGGTGCTCGCTGGGGCCAACCAGCTCGGCATCGGCCCCATGGGGCTGGGTGGGCTCACCACCTTGCTGGGTGTCAAGATCGCGGCGCGCTCCCGCTTGCCAGCCTCTTTTTTTGTAACAGTCGCCTATATGTGCTGGGCCTGCCGACGCAGCGGGGTGCGCCTCGCAGCAGATGGCAGCGTCCAGTGGCTGTAAAAGTTAGTCGCTTAGGTGGCGCAAAAGAACAATCAATTGTTCTTTCCAAATAGTTGTCTGTTTGTGAAATCGTCTAGCCCTAATATAGTAGTCGCTCTATGAGCGACACATGCCGCTCATAGAGCGGCTACTACACCCGATGCTGGCCGGCGATGATGGGCGACCCGCCTTCCAGTCGTTCGGCGTGGCATGCGATAGCGGATTACGATTAAAAACCCCGCCCTTGAAAATCGTCAACCAGCATCGTCGCCGCCATCGCAAACCGAAGACGAAGCCGAACAGACGCTCTCTTCGACAAAGTTTACGACAAAACTGGCCTATTGCCCCAGGGTCGGGGTCGGTATTGGTATCTGTATCGAAAAGCGAATAGAATCGACCCCGACCCCGACCCCGATGCCGACCCCGAGTTGCGGGGCACCACATATTGACTGCGGAGCCAACCTCTTGTAGGTCCGGTTGGAAATCGGACCTACGTTGCTCCCGTGCAAAAGGCGCACCTCTTCACTCGCGTATTTCGTAGTTAAAAACTGGTTGCCTACTCTTGGCAGATCGGTGGTTGTGGGAATTCCTGTTAATTGATAAAATGTTACTGTTTTGAATAGAGATGTATTATGAGCAATCAAGTCAGACAATTTGTAAGTTTTGACTGGGCCATGAAGAAGCTGTTGCGAAGTAAGGCGAATTTTGGCGTTCTGAATGGTTTTTTGTCGGAGTTGCTGGATGATGATATCACTATCACGGAACTGCTGGAGCGTGAGGGTGGTCGTGAGTATGCCCTTGATAAAGCGAATCGGGTGGATTTTTTAGTCAAGGATTCGAGCGGTAAAAGGATCATCATCGAGATTCAGTATAAAGATGAGGCCGATTATTTCCACAGAATGGCCTTTGGTGTCAGTAAATTGATTACCTCGTCTATCAAAAAGGGGGAGATTTATGCCGACATTGATCAGGTCATCTCCGTTAATCTGGTATATTTCGAGTTGGGTCAGGGAACGGATTATGTCTACTGCGGCCAGACCACCTTCCGCGGGCGGCATGACAACGATCTGCTGGACTTGAACGATAAGCAGAAAAAGGTGCTTGGCCTCGAATCCATCAATGAAATATTTCCCACCTTTTATATTCTGCGCATCAATGAGTTTGATGATTTAGCTAAGAATGGATTGGATCAGTGGATATACTTTCTTAAGAACGAGGCACTGCCGAAAAAAGTCACTGCCAAAGGTTTGCGAGAGGCCAAGGAAAAGCTGGATATAATGAAACTAAGCGGGGCGGAACGGGCGGCTTATGATGAGTATCAGGAGCGGTTGCGGATCGAAGCCAGCGAGATCGAGTTCAGTATCAAGCGGGCTGAGAAAGCCGAGGAGGCACTGAAAGAGGAGCGCAGACAGAAGGAAGAGGCTTTTAAACGGATTGCGGAACTTGAAGCGCAGTTGACAAAACATAAGACAAATATGGGCGATTGACATGCAATGATAAACTTTAAAAATTACCGCAGTTATTAAACCCTATAAGCCTTATGATACGGTTAGAGGAGAAGATCATCCAGTCAAAACACCAAATTTTATCATTGCTCAGCGGCGCGTTAATCATTGCCGCAGGGTGCTCCAAGCGCCCCCCTGCACGGCTCAACCGCCTGCAATGGTGTACCATGGGAACCATTGCCGCAGTGCAATCGAGTGACCTGGATACCGCGCAGCAACTGCGCACAGTTGCCCTAGATGGATTCGCGGCTGTGGAGCGGGAACTCTCCAGCTGGAGTGATAGCTCCACTTTGGCAGAGGTCAATCGCAATGCAGGCAAGGAACGAACAGTGGCGGTCTCAGAGAGGTTTATTGAGATCTTCAAGCTCGCAGAAAAGGTCACCAGGGAGAGCGGCGGGGCTTTCAATCCCCTGATTGCACCGGTTTTGAAAATATGGGGGTTTAATGGAGCAACACCGTCGGCTGCCATTCCGTCGGCAGCCGTGCTGCAGGGTGCGCTCGCACTCGCATGTATCGACGATGTAGAGTTCTCTGCTAGCAACAGTTCGAATACGATTAGGCTGCTCCGCAGCGGGATGCAGCTTGATTTCGGGGCAATCGCCAAAGGTTACGCCGTGGATTTGGTATGGCGGGCCGCCCGCGAGCAGAGGCTTTCAAACGCTTTGATTGACTTGGGCGGCAATCTGCGGGTTCTGGGAGAGGCCCGGCCCGGACGGGAGGGCTGGCTCACAGGTGTCAGAGATCCCTTTCATGACTCCCGTCTGGTTGCCCGGATTCTGCTGCGCGATGGCGAGGCGGTAGCCACCTCAGGCAACTACGAGCGCTTTGTGGAGATCAACGGTGAGCGATGCGCCCATATTATCGACGCGCGAACCGCAATGCCGGTCAAGGGAATGGCGGCTGTGACGGTTGTTGCCCCTGATGGCGCCACAGCTGACGCGCTCTCAACAGCCCTCTTTGTTTTATCAATTGAAGATGGAAAAAAGCTGATCCAAGAGCACTATCCAGAGTCACTGGCACTCTGGATTCCTGATACGCAACCTTTACAGATCATCACAACCGCTCCAATGGAAGCACGACTGCAACGATAATAAAAAAGGAGAAATATGATCACACGACGATCTTTCTTGGAATACAGCGCCTTGGCAGCTGGAGGCAACTTGATGGCCCAAGCGCCACAGGATAACGCACCGGCCACGGCCGCGACATTTGCTACCATAATTGAAGATAAGCCGCGGACAACACCTGTCGTACAGAGCTGCGACGTATGTGTGCTGGGAGGGAGCTGTACAGGGGTTTTCGCCGCTGTCCGCGCAGCGCAAATGGGCGCAACGGTGGCCCTTGTCGAAAAACAGAACTCTTTTGGCGGTGTAGCCACATCGGGACTGGTGAACGTTTGGCATAAACTGCGCGATAACCCAGGCAAGACGCAGATCATCGGCGGGCTGACACAGCTGATGATCGAGCGTCTCAAGCTGATCGGCGCCGTTAGCGAAAAAGGGGCATTTTTTCTCAATACGCAGGAGCTTAAGATCGAATTGGACAGGCTGATCGTTGAAAACAAAATAACACCTTATCTGCATACTTTTTATACCGCTGCGCAGGTGGAAAAAGACGAGATTAAAGCTGTGTTCATCGAAAACAAGAACGGGCGCCAGGCGATCCGCGCGAAAGTTTTTGTGGATGCCACAGGTGACGGCGATTTAGCCAGGGATTTCGGGTTGCCCTTCCAGATTCGAAAGGGTTTACAACCGCCCACAGCTTGTGCGAATATCTCCGGCTTGCCAGCAGGTATTCAGGGACTGATCGACAAGCACCGCGAGGAGTTCGATTTAGTGCCGGATCATGGTTGGGGCGATAGGATCCCAGGCTTGCCCCATACCATGATGTGCGCATTCACCCATGTCTTTGACACAGTTGCCTCGGATGCCGCACAACTGACGGCAGCCGAAATCGAAGGCCGCCGCCAGATCCGTGCATACATGGATATCGCACGCAAATACGGAGAAAAGCACAACAAGCCTTGTCTGCTCAATCTTCCCTCTTATATCGGAATCCGCGAAACGCGATCTTTCCAGGCGAACTATACACTAACCCAGGAGGACGTGCTGACCTGCAAGCGTTTTCCGGATGCCATCGCAAACGGCACCTATCCTGTCGACGTGCATGATCCAAACACCGGTAAGTTTAAATTCCAATCGCCAAAGGGAGATTTCTATCAGATTCCTCTGTCAACCATGGTCAGCAACAAGGCGCGCAATATAGTGCTGGCTGGCAGAATGATCTCGACTGACCGCAGCGCCTTTGGCGCGATTCGGGTGATGGTTAACCTGAATCAGGTGGGGGAAGCCGCGGGCATCACAGCCTCTCTGGCTGTATCCTCCAACAAATCAACCTCAGAGGTTGACGCGGCATCTGTACGGAAGCATCTTTTGGGACTCGGCGCAATCGTGATCTGAGTTAATAGCAAAGGTTTTTACAGGGGCAAATTTTTTGCTTACCTTACCTTACCTTGCGTTACTTTAATGTAGCAACTGTAACGGAAGTTTTTTGACCAAAAAGGAGTACGACATATGCAAAAGAGATTGTTGAACGTCATTCGTAGGGCTTTGACTGCTGTGCTGACTCTGTATATGGGCGCGACAGCATTGGCCCAGAACCTCAAGCCAGTACCGCAAGAACAGATCGCTAAAATAAAGGCGATTATCCCTGAAAAACTGGGTGCTGTACCAAAAGATCGCAAGATCCTGGTTTTTTGGCGGTGTGAGGGTTATGTTCATGGCACTGCAATTGCGTACAGCCTGGAGGCATTTAAGCTGACAGAGGAAAAGTACCCGGCCTACAAATTTGATTACTCCCGGGAGTACGCGGACCTTTCCAGGGAAACCCTGAAAAAATATGACGCGCTGATTCTGAACAACACCACCCATTTAAACACCAAAGATAACGTTACACTTGAATCTGATTTGATTGACTTTGTTCAATCTGGCAAGGGTCTGGTCGTGATCCACGCAGGTGCCGACAATTTTTATCAGGCTAAAGCAGCGGCGGAAATGGTTGGCGGACTTTTTGCAGGTCATCCCTGGGGTGCTGGTGGAACATGGGCCTTTAAACTAGATGATCCTGATCACCCGATCAACAGCGCGTTCCCCCAGCCAAAGTTCAAATGGAGTGACAAAACAATCAGCAAAGGAAAAGAGATGAATCAAGAACGTCAAGCTATGGTTGAACAGCTTCGCAACTACTACAAGATCAAAGACCAGCGTGTGCTGGACGCAATGAGTGTTGTGCGTCGGCATCTTTACTTTCCCGAAGCGTACCGAGCCCGAAGCTCGCCTTATGGCGACCACCCCGCGCCTATCGGGTATAACCAGACCATCTCTCAACCGTATATCGTGGCCTACATGACGCAATGTCTAAACATCCAGCCAGGGGAGAGAGTGCTGGAAATCGGAGCTGGCTCAGGATACCAGGCTGCGGTGCTGGCTGAGATGGGCGCCAAAGTCTACAGCGTTGAGATCGTCCCGGAGCTGGCCGAGCATGCGCGGCAGATACTGGCGGCAGAGGGATACACTAACGCGCATATTCTCGCGGGCGATGGCTATAAAGGTTGGGCTGAACACGCGCCTTACGATGCAGTGATCGTTGCTTGCGCTCCTGAGGAGCTGCCAAAGGCACTGGTGAACCAACTCAAGGAGAACGGCCGCATGATACTGCCGCTTGGCTCGTCATTCAGTCAACGGCTGGTGATCCTGCGAAAAGCAAAGGGGAAAATTCACCAGGAAAATGATCTGCCAGTTCGTTTTGTGCCAATGGTCCACGGCGAAAGCTCTTAGCGCAGGGGGAGTCGCTTCTTCAATCCTCCTCCAGTGTTTTAGTTCCGCTCAGGAGGGCGACCACCTGTTGCTGCACGATGGCCAGCTTGTCGAGGTGCAGTTTGGGGTCAAGCACCACAAAGGTGTCACCGCTGTGCTTATCCTCATAAATCCTTAGAATACCGCCGCTCTCATGCGGCTTGGTATCCCTTTCAATCAGCTGTTTGCCTCGTTCCAACATCACAGCCAAAACATAGACCACATTCCGCATGGCAGGGTCTTCCAGATCAATCAGCTTGCGCAACAGAGTCTCAGCGGTATCCTTACGAACCGGCTCTTTTTTGATCTCAGCCGGTTTGGGGGCGCGATAAATCCCCTCCCAAAGACTAAACGGCTCCCAGTCGCGTTCAAGGCTATCCCAGCAGCGCACACATGAATCCATACGCGTATAGCTACCCGTTATCTTCCGCAGCAGTGAAACACAACTTTGCTTGTCCTCAAACTTACATCCGCAGATTGAGCATTCATGCGCACGCTGCCTTATATTCCATTCTTGTGCCATGCGTTACAGATGCAGCAGACGCACCACATCATCCACCAGCTCGGCATCAAAACTTTCAATCTGCCGATTGTGTCCGCTGGTGTCCTGATAAGCAACAATCGGGTTGTCTTTGACCATCGGACTAACACCAGCGGTCAAGGCGCCCTTGACCGATAATCCGCTGCCGCAAACACTCACGCACAAACGCTCATGTACGCTGTTTTTACGGGCAAATCTGCGCCACCCCTCCCAGCTTGTAAAGCCGAAGCTGGAGGCCAAATTCTCTGAGACCGCAAACAGATCTTCCGGCATATCAGAAAAAACGGCTTTGATATCCTCAATCTCAGCCACCGAGAAAAGGACCACGCGGATATCTTTCGCAACAACTGCGTTAATAAAATCTTTGAAACCCGCCGGAATTTTCGCAAGGTTCGCTGTGATTTTCGCGGCAAACTCTGCATTGCAGAGTGTAACTTTGTCAGTCGCATCAATCGTGGGGAGCTTCTGAGCTCGGCACAGTGCGCTAAGGCCAGCGACAAACGACCGGCCAAACATATAGCGGGCCATGAGTACCTCATCGATTTTCAAACCGCCTTTGGTAAGCTGCTCCTTACAAACATCAAGCATAATTTGATGCCCAGACATAACAGCGAAATCAAACTCCACCAGCAAACCACGCTGCAATCTGGCATCTTTTTTCTTTTCAATCATCTAAATTACTCCTCGCGTTCTAATGACTCTTAAAATGTCGTGTATACTTTACAATTACAAGGGGTGTTGGTCAAGCACAGAGTTTAACGCATTTTTGTTCAAAAAAAAATATAGGCAGTTGTCCTCTGTATTGATGATTACGTGTATATTTAGCCGTGCAGATGTGATTTTTTTTGATGCATTTGAGCTTGATTATGACTATGTGGGTCTTGCCGGTCGCATTGGTTCTTTAGCAAGTTGGACTGAGAATATAGGTAGTGCTGGTGTGATTTCGCATAGTGCAAATACGGCGGCAGTGGATGGTCATTCTTTAATGATGTTGCAACATGGGATGGTGGCGAGAATCTCAGAGGGGCTGGTCCAAGTCAGCAGACATCGTTATCAATACCCGACTATCTATTACTGGGATCAGGTGCCGATCATAATGCATCCGTACAAATAAGATTGGCGTGGTATATTGGTAGCGGGCGTGATTATTTTATTGATTCATTGGAGGTTATCGGGACTGTGAAACCTCCTTCTGGAACCGTAATAGTAGTGCGGTAGCTGGCAGTTTAAATTCAGGTTGTGTGATTAAATTAATAAAGAGAGATATTATATGAGGGAGATGTTTTGGAGGGAGGGTTGGTTGGCTAGTGGTGCTTGTTCAAATGGCGACTGGTGCTTTCGGAGATATAGATAAAGCTGAGGACACTATATTTCCTGAATATTCACCGGTTATAAGATCTAACAACACCTATCCTTTAGGAGAATTGCGCGAAATTAATCATATATTTATTCTATGTAATTATGCAAACTAAATTGAATCACACCCGCCGCGCTGCCGCGCTGTTCTAAACATATACGGATCATTCGAAATGTCAGCGGTACACTTTGGTTAGTTTGACTTGAGCTTTAACCGGGTCTTTACAGGTGAAAGAAAGTTCCGTGGCGCCGCCGCGTAGAAGCGGCAGTCTGGTGTCCAGACTGCCTGCCGAAAGCTTTGAGCGGTCCGCGCCGTACACCTGCCAGTTCTTGCCGTCATGGCAAACTAGGCGCTCGTTGGTTTTGCCGAAAGGTAAGCCGAGCGCACAGACAGTCACTGCGGCGCGAGCGCTGAGCGGTTCGGTTTTTTCGCAAGTGAAGCGCAAGGCATTTGAGTCAGGCCTGAACACGGGCAGCTCTGCTTTGGCAAGCTCCACACGGCTCAGCGGAAAACCGTCCGCGTCATAATGAGTACAAGATCCGTCAGGCTCTATCTCGGCGAAATCGCCGGAGGTCAGGTTGATCGGCAAAGTAAAGGTTTGTCCGTTCAATGTCAACCCGGGCTACGCAGCTCCAGCAATTCTAATTTTGATTTTTTTTAGTTTGTTGTTGTATAGGGCATGATTCATGCTCTATAATACAAGCATGAATAACAAGAAAGTTTCACTCTTCG
>Ga0265294_10002408_pt1 | contig 24590 bp, 15 predicted proteins | sample MunlanPumphouse3_FD_192504 | JGI IMG/M metagenome (GOLD analysis project Ga0265294, IMG submission 192504) | Groundwater microbial communities from a municipal landfill in Southern Ontario, Canada - Pumphouse #3 | ecosystem: Environmental > Aquatic > Deep subsurface > Groundwater | place... | reverse complement strand
GATTCCTCACCCTCTAGGTAATCCAAACTTACCTATGGACAAAGAGTATATCCTTCGTTATGCTCTTGTTGAGAAAGCTCTTAAAGCCCTCCAAACTGAAATAACTGAACAAACTATTTTTGAATAAATAGCTAAATATAGAGGCTGCCGGTTTTTGCTGACAGCCTCGCTTAATTAAATTTTATGTGAGGACAAACAAATGAATTTCCCTGTAATAAAAAAAGCTGCTTATGCCTTAGTGCATGCCCCAGACATGTTATTCCATAATGGTTCTACTCAAGTTCAAGAGAGAAAAGCACACCCTGATTCTGAATATCTAAAAAAAGTAACTGCTAACCTTCGCTCCTACAAAGAAGTAGTTGGTTATGCACCTTACCAAACTTATATTGGCAATATGACTCCCGAAAACTTAGCTGAAGCTACTAAACCATGGTACACAAACTATGATAAAGAAGCTAATGCTCAAGGTAAATTCGGAGAAATCCTTCCTCAAGATCTTTTCTATGCTCTTATGCAAGTTTCTGATGTATTTGATTTAGTAAAATTAGAAAAAACTTTCGCAACTAAGATTAAAGCAAAGATGGAAAACCATGAATTGCTACAAAGATTCGCCGATAAAATTAGAACCGGACTTGACAAAGCTGAAATTGAAAAACATCTTGCTGATCATGCAGAAGGACTCTACGAACAGGGTGAATTAGTTGGTTGTGTAGTTGACGGTCATAAAACAGACCCTAACCTCGCTTCACATTATATGTTAGAAAACTTATCAGTGAAAGCATCAGGTGTTCTTGTTTTACTTCATTTAGTGAAAGATCTTGATTTAGGAAAAGTCGGCTATGTAATTGAATGCTCAGAAGAAGCTATCGGTGATTTAAATCAACGCGGTGGCGGTAATGTAGCTAAATCAATCGCAGAAGTTGTTGGCTTACAAAACACTACAGGTATTGACATGAGAGGCTTCTGTGCAGCTCCTGCTCACGCCTTAGTAAACGCTGCTTCTTTAGTGAAAAGTGGTGTCTTTGAAAATGTAGTCGTTGTTGCCGGCGGTGCCACTGCTAAACTCGGTATGAACGGTAAAGATCATGTCAAAAAAGAGATGCCTATTGTTGAAGATGTACTTGGTGCATTTGCGGTTTTAGTTAGTCAAAATGATGGCATTAATCCTATTATCAGAACTGACTCTGTCGGTACTCACACTGTCGGACACGGCTCTTCACCGCAAGCAGTTACTACTGCCTTAGTTCTTTCTCCTTTAGCAAAAATAGGCTTGAAAATTCCTGATATTGCTAAATACTCTGCAGAAATGCAAATTCCTGAAATGACTGTTCCTGCCGGTGCCGGTGATGTTCCTGTGCAGAACCTTAAAATGATTGCAGCTCTGGCTGTGAAAAGTGGTCAGTTAGAAAGAACAGAAATGCCTAACTTCGTTGCCCAACATGGCTACACAGGCTTTGCTCCAACTCAAGGTCATATCCCTTCAGGTGTTCCGGTTCTTGGACACGGTAGAGATAGAATCCTTGCAGGTGACTATGACAACTTAATGATTATCGGTAAAGGTTCTCTCTTCCTCGGAAGAATGACAAATCTATTTGACGGTATCTCATTTGTAGTTGAGAAAAACCCTGGTTTAGAAACCAAAAAAGCTGACAGTGGCTTTGATAAAGAAGAAATTAAGAAGATGATAGCTGAAGCAATGCTTAAAACTGCTGAATTATTAAGTAACACAGAAGAGGTTTAAGATGAACTCCAAACAAGTTGTTGCTCAAACATTCAAACAGATTGCTAATGACATTCTTAAAGGCGATTATGCTTCTAAAGTAAGAATTGCCCTCACTACTATTGGTAGCGAACACAGTGATAAGCTGTGGGAAGATGTCGTTAAGCTTGTGAACCCCAAAGAGTATGATCTTATTCTGATTGGTCAAGCTGTAGCAAATATTGAACATTATCCGGCAGAAACTCTTGAAGAAGCTCATTCTATTATGAACAAACTTCTTAAAGAGAATAAGATAGACGGTGCTGTAACTTTACATTATGATTTCTCAATCGGGACTTCTACTGTAGGAAAAGTAACTACTCCGGCTTTCGGTAAAGAGATGTTCATTGCTACTACTACCGGTACTTCTGCTTTTAAAAGAGTGGAAGCTATGGTAAAGAATACTATCCTCGGAATTTCTGCAGCTAAAGCTAGTGGAATTGCCGAACCAACAGTTGGTATTCTTAATGTAGAAGGTGCTCGCCAAGTTGAGAAATTACTCAAAGAATTGGTAGCTAAAGGCTATAAGATAAACTTTGCTGAATCTGCTCGTGCTGACGGCGGTTGCGTGATGAGAGGTAATGACCTTTTATTAGCTACCCCTGATATCATGGTGTGTGATTCTCTGACAGGTAACTTGCTAATCAAAATGTTCTCCTCTTTTAATAGTGGCGGAAATTATGAAACAACCGGTGCCGGTTATGGTCCCGGATTACCTACCTGCCCTGATAATCCACAAAAGTTAGTCAATATTATTTCCCGTGCTTCCGGTGCTTCTCAAATTGCCTCTGCCCTCTCTTATTGTGCTAAAATAGCTTCCCATAAGATTATGGAGATTAATGCAGAAGAATTAAGAAGTGCACAAAAAGCAGGTTTAGATGACCTCTTCAAACAAGCTGAAAAATCTGCTGAAGATAATGCTGAAGTAGCAATGCCTCCTAAAGAGATTGTTACTTTCCAAATCTCCGGTATTGATATTCTTGATATTGAAGATTTTGCTCAGAAGTTGTGGAAAGAAAATATCTATGCTGAAACAGGTATGGGCTGTACCGGTCCTATCATTTTAGTAAGTGATAAAAATGCTGACAAGGCTTTGAAGATTGTCGGACAATAAACAGATAAATAGATAATTAATTATAGAGACAAAAAGGGCGTATTTACTACGTCCTTTTTTATTGTTTAAAATCCTCTTCTTCCTCACATGTAGAGACGCAATATTTTGAATTTTCAATATTTTGTGTTTTCAACATTTTGCATCTCCTTTTCAGGATATTTACCCAAGCGAGATTTTGTTTTCTTAATTCCCCTCTTCACTGGGAACGCACTCATCCTTGAGTGCTTAATTGCAAAAGCAATGAAAGCCTTAAATCTCGGCGTGTGAAGGCATAGCTTTAGCGACGACTCAAGAGGGGTGCCGAATTTCGGCGGGGTGTGGTCTTTTCTTCATGTCCAATCCTAAATAGTTTAACTGTTTTTTCTATTGATCCCTTTCAGGGATAGGTCTTTTTTATATCTGTACCTGTGGATAATTCTTGAGTACAAGAATACAACACACAGGCTAAACTATTTATCCCCAAGGGGATTTAAGAGGTAGCGTATCCATCTCAATCTGTATTTTCAGTGTTTTCAGTGGCTAATATTCTTTCTTTTTTGTGTTTTTTTTTGTGTTTTTTTTGTGTGGTTTTGTGCTTTGGTGTTAAACACTTCTTCTTTTCTTCATGTCCAGTCCTAAATAATATGACCGTTTTTCTATTAATCCCCTTCAGGGATATGTCTGTTTTTGACATCCGTACCTGTGGCTAATTCTTGAAATACAAGAATTCAACACACAGGCTAAACTATTTATCCCAAAGGGGATTTAAGAGGTATCGCATCCACTAACAATCAATTAAACAATTCAACATGCATTTAATTCGTGTTAATTCGTCTTAATTCGTGCTAATTAGTGTAAAAGTCTTTTCTTTCAATTGCTAATTGCTCATTGCTAATTGCTAATTGTCCTTCTTCCCCTTGATTGCTGACAATATAAGCTCCAAATAATCACTATACCACTTCGCATTAGTCTCTTCCGAGAACGGATGATTCAGCACTATTTTCTTTCTACTGACAACAGCCGAAGCACACGCCCTAAGAGTAAGCACCAAATGTCCCAAGAAATAATCTATTTTTAAGTCCGGTTTAATCGAACCATCATCAATACCTTTTTGTAAAGCAGCAATAACAAGCTTTGAGCTTCTCTCATTTAACTGCATAAATCTAGCAACTAATTGTTCGGGAAGTTTGTCAAAGTCAACAGGTCTAAAATCTAAATATTGTTGATGAAAAAGAATTTCCGGATTCTCCTTAAAGAAATTAAAATATGCTTCTCCAAAACTTTGCACTTCCTGAAAACCAGTATCACAATGCTTCATATTCTGATAGAGATGTTCTGTTCTTTTCTCAAATCCACGGCAGTACACTTCCAAATATATCTCATCCTTACAAGAAAGATAGGTGTAGAGAGTTGCCTTGGTGTAATGAACCGCTTCTGCCAATTGATTAAGAGTAACTGCTTCGTAACCAAACTCATAGAACAATTTCTCTGCTTTATCAATTATATATGTTCTTCTTAAATCAAACTCGCGTTGCTTCCTTTCTGATAAACCTTTCTGCATTGTTATATCCTTTTTAATCATTAATCACTTTATATCCTGAAATTAAATAAACCGACAGTTTAATTGTTATGCGTAGCGGTTAACTGTCAAGATAAACTCTTGATTAATTAATAATTGATGAGATCTATCCACTGATTACACTAATTACACAAAGAAGAAAAAGAGAAAATAAATCTTTGTACTAATTTTCATAGATTATCATAGATTGGAATTTGTGGAAACCTCTTAAATCCTGAAAGGATTATATAAATTAGCCAAGGGTCTCATTTTGCCTTCAAGCAAAATTTTTTCTTTATTTCTCCCCCTCACCCCCTCATAATTTCATTTATTCCCCATTTCCTCTTGACAAATTGCTGTGCTATAAAAGTTGTAAGATATGATTGTGAGAGATAATACAAAAGAAACAAAAGATGGAGATTTGATGAAGCGAGAACACAAAGCGATAGCCCTTTTTTCAGGTGGATTAGATAGCATATTATCCGTATTACATATGCAGAATTTGGGCTACGAGGTAGTTCCGATATTCTTTGAAAGTCCTTTTTATTCTGCCTCTAAAGCCAGGCAGGGAGCTAAAATAGCTGGATTAAATGTAAAGGTTGTTGATGTTACACCAGAGTTGGTTGAAGTTTTAAAGAACCCTCGTTATGGCTTTGGCAAGTCTATGAACCCTTGTGTAGATTGTCATGGCATGATGTTCAGGAAAGCTGCCGAGCTATTAGAAAAGTATAATGCTGATTTCATTATCAGTGGCGAAGTTATAGGACAAAGACCAATGTCGCAGCGCAGAGATTCCATGAATTCTGTAGCTAAGCTTAGTGGTGTTAAAGATCTGATAGTTCGTCCGTTATGTCAAAAACTACTTGCTGATACAAAACCAATCACAGAAGGTTGGGTAGATAAAAAAGAGATGTTAGATTTTAATGGCAGGAGCAGACAGCCTCAAATTGCCATGGCTAAAGAGTTAGGCATCAAGGATTTTGAGAATCCCGGTGGTGGTTGTCTTCTTACTGAAAAGCAAGTTGGAGAAAAGGTTACTGATCTCTTAAAATATGACCAGCTTACTCCGAAATATCTGAAGTTTTTGCAACAAGGCAGAAGGGTGAGAATATCTGAGAATTTGCTTCTAATCGTTACAAGAACCAAGTATGATAATGATTATATCACGCCTCGCCTAACAGATGAGATAGTGATTAAGGCTACAAAAATGGCAGGTCCTCTTGGTGTTCTGCTAGGTGAAAATATCACAGAAGAGCAGATTAAGCTGGCAGGAAGGGTAATTTTGAGCTATATAAACAAATTGACTGAGCCAACTGCTGAAGTTGAATATGGCAAGAAGTTTGAATTAGAGAATAAACTAGAATTGGCTCCTCTCCCGCGAGAAGAGTTAGAAACAATGCTAATAAATATATAAGGTTTAAAATATGAAGTATGAAATTTTTAATATAGTGCCTGAATATGGCACAAATACGATATTACTATGGGAAGAAAAGAGTAAAGAAGCAATTCTGATTGATCCGGGAAACAGTTCCTCTGCTTTATTAAATGAGATTAAGAAATTAGAACTGAAAGTTAAGTATATCGTTAACACTCATGGACATGCAGATCACATTGGTGGTAATGGATTTTTCAAAGACGCCTTGAACTGCCCCATCATGATTCATGAATTAGATAAAAAGATGTTGATAGATAGCAAGAAGAATCTTAGTGCTTTTATGGGACAAGATATTGTCTCTCCGGCTGCTGATATTATTCTTAAAGAGGGAGATGAGATAAAGTTGGGCGATAAAGCTTTACGCGTTATTCATACTCCGGGTCATACCGAAGGTGGCATCTCTCTTTATGGAGAAGGAGTTCTGATTAGTGGTGATACTCTTTTTCAGCTTAGTATAGGCAGAACAGATTTCCCCGGAGGAAGCTTTGAAGCCATAAAAAGTGCTATTCAAGATAAATTGTTTAAACTTCCGGATGCTACAATTGTCATTCCCGGTCATGGTGGATTCACTTCCATAGATAGAGAGAAATTAGAAAATCCCTTTATTGGTTTAGATTCAAGGATATAACCCCGTAGGAGAAAATAGATGAGTCACGAATTATTGTTAATATTAGATTTTGGTTCTCAATACACGCAACTTATTGCTAAACAAATAAGAAAGATGAAGGTCTATTGCGAGATAGTTCCTTTTAATATAAGTTATGAAGAGGTCTTGGCAAAACAGCCTAAAGCTCTGGTTCTTTCAGGAAGTCCTTACAGTGTCTATGCTAAAGATGCTCCTATTCCTGATAAAAGAATCTTAGAGATGAAGTTACCCATTCTTGCTGTCTGTTATGGAATGCAACTTATAGCCCACATGTCAGGCTATAAGGTTGATAAATCTGAGGAACGAGAATTTGGTTATTCCAAGCTTAAAATAGTTAACCATGAGAATATCTTCCGAGGTTTAGCTCAAGAGGAGATAGTTTGGATGAGCCATGGCGACAAAGTTCATAACATTGATGCTGAATTTGAACGCTTAGCTTATTCTGATAATTGTGAATACGGGGCAATTAAACATAAAGATAAACCTATGTACTGCTTGCAATTTCATCCGGAAGTTGTACATACTGCCAACGGTTATAAGATGATCTCCAACTTTGTTGACCTTGCCGGATTTTCTAAAGATTGGAGTCCTGTTTCTTTTATAGAAGGAGCAGTTTCGCAAATCAGAAAGCAAGTAGGTGATAATCAAGTAATCCTCGGACTTTCCGGTGGAGTAGATTCCTCTGTAGCGTGTGCTCTTCTTTACAAAGCTATCGGAGACAACCTCATCCCTATCTTTGTGGATAATGGTTTATTAAGAAAGAATGAAGTGCAGGAAGTAGAACGAATCTTTAAAGATGGCTTTGGTGTGAAGCTTAACACAGTCCGAGCTGCTGACATCTTCTTAACTAAATTAGCAGGAGTTACCGATCCTGAACAAAAGAGAAAGATAATTGGCAATACTTTTATTGAAATATTTGACAGAGAAGCTAAGAAGTTCCCTAAAGCTATCTTCCTAGCTCAAGGTACTTTATATCCGGATGTCATAGAAAGCGTCTCTTTTAAAGGACCTTCAGCTACTATTAAATCTCACCATAATGTGGGTGGTTTACCTGAAAAGATGAATATGCAATTGGTTGAACCTCTCAGAGAATTATTCAAAGACGAAGTTCGTAATGTAGGCAGAGAGCTTGGTTTAGGAGAAACTCTTGTAGATAGACACCCCTTCCCCGGTCCCGGGCTGGCAGTGAGAATCATCGGTGATATTACTCCTGAGAAAGTTACTTTATTACAAAACATTGACCATATTTTCATCTCTGAATTAAGAGATAAAGGATTATATCATACTACCTGGCAAGCATTTGCAGTGCTTCTACCTATTCAATCTGTTGGCGTTATGGGTGATGAAAGAACTTATGAAAATGTGTGTGCTTTACGAGCTGTTAATAGTTCAGATGGTATGACTGCTGATTGGACTGAGCTTCCTTATGAATTTTTAAAACGAGTCTCAAATAGAATTATTAATGAGGTTCGCGGAGTGAATAGAGTTGTTTATGATATTAGTTCTAAGCCACCGGCAACAATTGAGTGGGAATAAGACTTTAATTAGCAATTAGTAATGAGTAATTAGCAATTGGAAGAAAAAGAAAATACATGGAACACAGATAACGCAGATAAGATAGATTAAGACAGATAAGAAAGAAGAATGAAGAATTGGTTCGCTGATTATAAACTGAGATTAAGCTTCTTTAATCCCCTTGGGAATCAATAGTTTAGCCTGTGTGTTGTATTCTTGTATTTCAAGAATTAACCACAGGTATAGGTACACAAAACCAAAACTAACCCTGAAAGGGTGAAATAAATGAAATAATAATAGAAACGGTCAAATTACTCACGACCGTACAAACAAAGGATAAATAAAATGAATAAAGTTAAACTAGCAGTAATTTACTACAGTACTACCGGCATAAATACACAATTAGCTAGATGGGCTAAAGAAGCAGGAGAAGAAGCAGGAGCTGAAGTAAGACTTTTACAGGTAGCTGAGCTTGCACCTAAAGAAGCAATAGAGAATAATCCGGCATGGATGGCAAATATAAAAGATACTAAAGATATACCTATCGCGACCTCAGATGATTTAGTCTGGGCAGATGCGATTATCTTTTCTACACCAACTAGATTTGGTAATATAAGCTCCCAATTGAAGCAATTTTTTGATTTGCAAGGACGAATCTGGTCAGAAGGGAAATTAACTAACAAAGTAGTATCTGCAATGACCTCAGCTAAGAATCCTCATGGAGGACAGGAAGCTACAATTCACTCCTTATATACTACATTCATGCACTGGGGAGCTATTATTGTTCCTCCCGGATACACTGATGTGTCAATATATAAGGCAGGAGGAAACCCTTACGGAACATCTGTAACTCAAGGACAAGATGGCAAGATGATAGAAGATGTAGAAGATGCAGTGAAACATCAAGCTAAAAGAACTGTTCAAATTGCCCAGTGGATTAAAAAGGGAAAAGAATAAATCTCCTAAATCCTGGAAGGATTACATAAATTAGCCCAGGGTTTCATTTTGCTTGCAAAATTGACCCTGGGTACAAATCACTGTCCATTCCTAAATAGTTTGACCGTTTTTCATTTAATCCCTTTGGGAAATTAAGACCCACACCCCGCCGAAATTCGGCACCCCTCTTGAGTCTTCGCTAATACATCCTACGAAACTTTAGTGAAGTAGAAAGCTTCGCCATCACACGCCGGAAACTTTCTTCGAAAGTGAAGAGGGGAATTAAGAGGCTGTTTATCAATCTTAACTCTGGTTCTGTCCAATTGCTAATTACTAATTGCTAATTGCTCTGCCCCCCATCTAACCACTAAGCAAATCAGACAGCTCTATCTGTAATTCAATATTAAAATATCTAATAAAGCAAAATATCATTTGACATAAATCCTATTACTCTTTATTTTGACCATAGTGTCCCTGACGGAGACAACAACTAATATATGGGGTAATTATGAAACAGGAAATAGATTCTTTAAAAGAGATTGGATTAACTAACTATGAAGCAAAGACTTATTACACGCTTCTAAAGCTAGGTGAAGCTACTGCCAGCACTATTGCTACGGCTGCTAAAATAGCAAGAGCAAAAGTGTATGAGATGTTAAATTCTCTTGTAATCAAAGGTTTTATTTCTGAATATCCAGGACCTACCAAAATTTACAAAGCAAATAGTCCTAAACAGGCATTTAAATATTATCTTGATGAACTTGAGAATAAGCGGAATATGTTGAGTCAAGCTCAAGAACATTTCCAACCTATCTTTGAGCAGGTTCATCAAACACAAAACACAATGACTAAAATTGAACTCATCCTTAATCGCAACACTCTCGTTAACAAGGTAGAAGAATTGATTCCTAAGACAAAGAAGTATATTCTCTCCTTTTCCAAACCTCCTTATATGGTAACAGAACACGATCCAGAGTGGGATGATATTGATGAATTGAGTCATAATTTTAACATTGATAACAGGACACTTCTCCAAATTGAATACGACAGATTAGATGAATTTCTAGCTTTAGCTAAGAAAAGCCGCGCTTCGGGCGAGATTATCAGATTAACAGATGAAGTCCCAATTAAGTTTATCATATTTGATGATGTGCATGTGATTTTCCACTTAATAGACCATTCTGAAACTCCTGACTATCTGGCGTTTTTATCTGTTCCTAATAAGGGATTAGTTTCAATTTTAACAGAAGTGTTTGATATACATTGGAATAAAGGAATCACTATAGAGCAATTTGAGAGAGAATACTTCCACCAAAAGTAAAATTCTATTAAGGAGAAATTATGAAGAAAACAAAATGTATAATTTTGCTCGTGCTAGCAGTGATTTGTGCTGTTAATTTGAATGCCGAGAGTAGAGCGATCGGTTGTGAAATTACTTGCAACACTAACTACACTCCGGATTCATCTAACGTTTTAAACTTTGATATTAATGTAACCGGTTCCGGTTGGGATCATGCTGACTTTGTAGAATTAAGATTCCCTCAAGGAATGCTTCCTACCTCAGCGACACCTCTTGGTAACGAATCTGCTAACATTAGCGGACGAAAAATCATGTGGGGACAAATGGCTGGCTGGACAGGTAGCGGTAACGGAACTATTATTGGAAACTATAATGTAAGTGTGTCAGTTACTGTAGATCCAAGTGTTACAGGCGACCAGGCTATAAGCTATGAAGTTATGGGCGACGACCCTTATGACCTTGATGTAGTTGAAGGGCAAGTTATTGTCTCTCAATTAGCTAATGCTCCTATTATTTCATTAGACAAGACAGAGTTAGTATTTGAGCCTGCATTATTAGCAACTTCAAGTACACAAGCTCTTAATATAACAAATATCGGTATTGGTGAGTTGAACATCACCAATATTGCTAACAGTAATGCAGAAGCTTTTACAGTTTCAGATTACTCATCTTTAATTCCTCATGAAGGTGTTCTTACTTTAGAAGTAACATTCACTCCTTCAGCGTTTAATGTATATAATTCAACTTTAACTATCACTAGTAATGGCGGAGTAGATAGAGAAGTTTCTTTAGAAGGAATCGGGATTGAAGCTTATAATGTGGTTGAATCCTTTGAAGGTGTTTTCCCTCCAAGTGGTTGGGTTAATACAGATAATCAATGGCGTCAATCCACTGATTACCCCTATTCCGGAACGCACAGTGCTATCTGTTCTAATGGAGTTAATCAATATTTAATTACTCCTAAATTAGACATCAAGGCTACTGACAGGGTAATCCTTCATGCTGCTAACGGCTATTCTAATCCAGGCGGAATTGAAGTTGCCATCTCAGCGAATGCTACTGATTGGACAACTCTTTCTACAACCAACTTCTTTGAAATCTACACAACTATTAATGTTGATTTAAGCTCTTTTGTTGGTAGTTATTATATCGGATTCAAGAGAATTGCCGATCGTTATACTCATATTGACCAAATTGTCTTACCTGAATTTGACACAGCTAACCAAGAACCATTAGCAGTTATCTTACTAAATCCGGCTAATGAAGCTACAGATTTAGCTAGAGACACAGAGCTTATTTGGAATGCAGACCCATTTTCAGAGGGATATTACATCTCTTTAGGAAGCAATCCTGAAGCTGATAATATTCTAAATAGTTATAATGTGGGAAATGTTACCTCTTATTCTCCTCAAGACCTAGAGTGGAATACAACTTATTACTGGAATGTAGTAGGATTTAATGATAATGGAGAATCTGTAGTTGAGGCAAATTGGTCTTTCACTACCGAACTTAACTCTACTATTACCCCTCCGCATACAGAGCTGTTTGATACCTTCCCTCCTTTGTTCTGGACAAGAGCTAAAGGAATCATGAGTGTAGATACCCAATTTGAATCCACAACAACTAGTAATTGGGCAGCTGATGGCTTCTGTAATGATGGCAATATTGGATCTGCCAGACTTAACATTTATGGTTCAAGTGGCAAACATTGGCTAATTTCACCAACAATTGATTTAGCAAATAATGAATACGAGCTTACTTTCGATTTAGGCTTAACTCCTTGGAATGGTCAAACTCCTGCTACCTTAGGTGACGACGATCTCTTTGCTATTTTAATTTCTACCGATAATGGTACAACTTGGAGTTCTAATAACATTCTAAGGGGATGGGGTACTGAAGATGAAATCTCTCATTTAGGTGAGAATATTGTCATCTCTTTAGCCGATTATTCAGGCTTAGTAAAAGTTGCCTTCTATGGTGAATCTACTGTTTCCAATGCTGATGTTAATGTTTATGTAGATAATTTTAAAGTGCTTCCTGATGAAGAAACTCCTCTCTTAGGAACCTCTTTAAGTGAAATTACTTTTGCTGATTTATCTGTAGGAAGCAGTTCTGAGAATCAGGTTATCACTCTTTCTAATATTGGCACAGGAAATCTCAGAATTACCGGCATCTCTTTGTCTGATGAAGAGAATTTCCAACTAACAGATTCTAATGAATATCATATAGAATTATCTTCTAATACTATCGAAGTTGAAGTAAAATTCACTCCACAAACAGCAGCCACACATAGTGCAAACTTAATGATTAACACTGATATCGGAGTAGTAGAAATTCCTGTTTCAGGCTTAGGTTATGAGCCACTTCCCGGCGATCTTGTTGAGAATGCTATTGTTATAGAACTCGACGGGAATGGTAATTTTTCCGCTTCAGGAACAACTCATAACTACTATGATGACTATGATTTACCCGGAAGTGATGGCAAAGATGTTATCTATCTTTTAACCATAGATAACAGTGCAGTTGTTGACTTCTCACTTTTAAACTCCGATTTTAACACAAAGTTAGCCATCTATACTGACGATGTTATTCCCGGAAGCAATAATTATCTTTTCTACAATGATGATTATAGTGGTTCTGTAACTCAATCAGCTCTTGAAGAAATAGCTCTGGAAGCAGGTAGTTATTTAGTGGTAATTGATGCCTATGGAACTGCTGCAGGAAATTATCAATTAGATATTGATGCTACTATTCAAACTGTAGAAGCTAATGTTGTCGTTACACCTGCTAGCCATGATTATACAGAAATGGTGATGGGTAACAGCTCACAAATCATGAACTTCACTATCACTAATAATGGCGAAACTTCCTTTATTGTTAATAGTATTAGTATGAATGGCAATAACTTCGAACTTTTCTTCAACGGTGCTTTACCGTTAGAAATTAGTGAGAACAGCTATTCTCTTGGTGCTCGTTTCACTCCAGTAGAAGCAGGTAGTATCACTGAGGAAATAATAATCTCAACTAATGCCGGTGATTATCCTATTGAGCTCACAGGCTTTGCTTTTGATGAGAATGTCTATTATGAAAGCTTTGAGAATGAGAATTTCCCTCCTGATGGTTGGGTAAGATTTGATAATGATGGTGATGAAAATCAATGGAGACCGTGGTCAGGTACTTATGCCAGAACCGGTGAAAACTTCATGATGAGTAACACGACTTCCATGTGGGGCGATGTGTATCATCCCGATAACTGGATAATTTCTCCGCAAGTTACTGTAAGAGAGAATGATTCAATGCTTTATTATGTCAGACCTATGAACCCTGAAGTAACAGGTGATTCATACTCTATAAAAGTTTCAACTACCAATAATACAAGCATTTATGCTTTCTCAACTACTCTCTTTACTGAAGAGACAACTTCCGAAATTTGGGCACGCAGAGAAATCGATCTTTCTGCTTATGTGGGACAGGATATCTATCTTGCCTTCCATCATTTTGAGAATACTAATGAATCCTATGCCTTTGGAATTGATGATATTTTTCTACCTCCATTGACAGTGAATAATCCTCCTTTGGAAACTACAAATATCTATCCAAAATATAATACAGAAGATGTTTATGGAACTACAGCCCTCTACTGGAATAGAGTAGTAACTGCGGATAACTATATTTTGAAGTTTGGTACCAACAACCCTCCTAGCAACATTTATGATAATGAAGAGTTAGGAAATATCAACTCAAAAGTAGTTACTAATCTTGAACCAAACACAAGCTATTATTGGCAAGTAATCCCTGCAAATAATGCCGGACAAGCTAACAGCTATCCTCTCTGGACTTTTACTACTGCAGAGTTTAACAACCTTACTGTGCCTCATCAAGATAACTTCGATACTTACACCTCAATGCCGTTCTTCCCTCTCGGTTGGACTGAATTTAAAGGATTGTTCGACCAGAATGACAACAACCGGATTGTTAATACTTTCCTCGGTTGGGGAATCTCTCGCTTTGGTAACCAAGAGGGAAACAACAGAGCCTTAGCCATTGAATATTCAACTACTAATAGTGATCACTGGCTAGTCTCACCTGTCATAGATTTAGGCAACGACCCTGATTCAGAAAATGAAATCAGATTCGACCTTGCTCTTACAAAAATCACTACTACGGAACAAGGACACCTTGGTTTTGATGACAAGCTTATGCTTCTTATCTCTCAAGATGGTGGCGAAACATGGAACGAAGATTCTATTATCAAAACTTGGAACAGTAATGATTTTATTTCTAATTCAGGACAAACTGAATCTATTATGTTAAATGATTATAGTGGTGAAGTAGTGCTAGCTTTCTATGCAGAATCTACCTTCCCAACACCAAGTTGTAAGCTCTTCATCGATAATCTTTATATTGGTGAGCAAGCAACCGAACCAATCATTAGTACTTTCCCGGAAAACCAACACTTCCCATTAACTCAAGTTACTGCCATGTCGCAGAGAAAAAACTTCAGAGTTAATAATGTCGGTATTGGAACTCTAAATATAGAATCCGTTGCCCTTACCGGTGATAATGCTGACCAATTCATCATCATAGATACCAACAGCTATCCAATAGGCTTAACTGACAATCAGTTAGAGTTTGGAGTTATTTTTAGACCAACCTCTGCCGGACAGAAAAATGCTTTTGTTGCAATAACAACTTCCGACTCTGTGTATGAAATCGAGCTTGATGGATTTGCCTTTGGAACAGAAGGAAACACTATTGACGATCCTGTCTTAGTGGAGTTTGAGAATGGTAATTATACTGCTTATGGCAATACTGAAATGTTTGATAATAACTATACTCTGCCTTTCGACTATGTTCCTGATGATGCAAATGATGTGGTTTATAAATTCTCGTTAGCAAGTGATATGATTGTTCACGCTGCGATTTCTCAGGTAGATTGGGATAGTAAGATTGCTGTCTATTCTGCAGATGTCTATCCGGATGCCTATAATTATCTCTATTATAATGATGATAGTGAAGATATGGGGATTAGAAGAACCGGAGAAAGAGAGCAAACTCGTGGATTCGATTCTGTTCTGATGTTTATGGAACTTCAAGCAGGCGACTACTTCCTCATTGTTGATGGTTCCAGTAAAACAGAATGGTTTAATCCTTATGGTGAGTATAAATTAGATATGGCAGCATATCACTTTGTTGCTCCAACTAACCTTGAAGCTTCAGTGGTTTCAAACGGAATCTCCCTCACTTGGAATGCTCCGACACCTGACCATGGCGAGCTATTTGGCTACACTGTAAAAAGAGATGGCTTTGCTATCAATCCTGCAGTAATAACCGGAACTTCTTATGTTGACCAAACAGCATTAGACGGCTATGAATACAGCTATCAAGTGGTTGCGTATTATGAGAATCCGGCAGGCTTCTCCGCACCTTCTAATAGCGTATCTATCTCGTTTGGAGAGTTGGCGGAAGTACTCTTTGAAGACAGTTTTGAAGCCTACAACGACTTCTCAATTGAGTTTGAACCATGGACACTACACAATCTTGATGGGGCTAACAACTTCGGTATTCAAGGGTATGAATGGTACAATATGGCAGAACCGTATGCCTTCATAATCTTTAATCCGCTAACAGTTACACCGCCAATTGAGTTTCCTGAATTCACAGCTCCTGATGGCGATAAATATATAGCCCATTTTGCTTCTGAAGAAGTAGTAAACAATGATTGGTTAATTACTCCTCAATTAGCACTGGGTTCAAGTTCATCTATCTCCTTCATGGCGAAAAGTTTCACTCAACAATATGGAACTGATAACTTCAAGCTTATGGTTTCAACTACAGGTAAGAATCCTTCAGACTTCCATGAGTTGATTCCTACTTCTCAGGAAGGTGAAATCGTTCCTACAGAATGGAAGAAGTATATCTACTCCTTAGAAGATTATGATAATGAGAGTGTTTATTTAGCTCTTCATGTGATGAGTCCGGAAGGCTTCTTAATGATGTTAGATAGCTTTACAGTCAGATCTAGTGACGGCGTTGTTCCTAATGATAATGGTGTAGAACCACTGCTCACAACAGAGCTCTATGGAAACTACCCAAATCCTTTCAATCCGGAAACAACAATTAGCTTTAATCTAAAGAATAGTGGTAATGTTAAACTTGAAATATATAATCTCAAAGGACAAAAAGTGAAGACTTTAATAAATGATAAATATGATGCAGGTAAGCACACTGTTGTCTGGAATGGTACTAATAGTAACAATAATCCTACAGCCAGCGGCGTTTACTTCTTTAGAATGCAAGCAGATAACAAAACTCTGATTCATAAATGTATTCTGATGAAATAATTGATGAAATAGCATGTAAATAACAATCTCTTAAGTGAAAAAATGAGGGACTTGATTAATTTCAAGTCCCTTATTATTTTGTGCAGATAGATAAGATTAATCCAACTTATATATAAAAGAGAAAATACATTTATTTTGTCTTAGTTAGATGTAATTTAAATAATCTTAGGAGGATTACATGGAATTAACAATTGGAAATGTTGTGAAAGAGAGTATCGATAAAGGAATGAAGAATTTAGTACCACTATCGGTCAATGCTTTATTATGGATATTGACTTTTTGGATCCCTTGTTTTGATCAGACAAGAAAATAGGGCACCCACCAAGGGATGCCCCTACGATATTAAATCATTTATTACTTTAGCATTACCATTTTACCTGTTCTAACCTCATCCCCTACATTCAATCTGAGATAATAAACACCGGAAGCGACAGCTTTTCCCTGATTATCATCACCTCTCCAAGTGTAGTTATATTTGTTAGGAGTAAGTTTTTCATTAACCAGTTCTTTAACCAGCTGTCCTTTAAGATTATATATTTTTCCTACAACCTGTTGAGCACTCTTTGCAGAGTTAGCACCAACAGTGAAAGAGATGGTAGTTTCAGGATTAAAAGGATTTGGATAATTACCATTATAGCCTGTTACTAATTGCGAGATATCATTATCATTTGGTACAGTTTGAGCAGTAACAAATTGATTAATACCCGTCCAACCTGAAGAGCCAAACTGATTATGAGCCTTAACTCTCCAATAGTAGCGGGTAATTGGTTCTAAATTAGTAATATTAAAAGTTGAAGTTTCTAGATTCTCTGTTTCGATTAAATCAGCGTAGAAATAGACATTCTTACAAACTTGTAGTGTATAAGTTTCTGCTGAGAAAATATGTTCCCATTCAAACAGAACATTATTAAAAGGAACAAAAACAGCATTATTAATAGGTGCAACTAGCTCCGGAGAATTAGGAACAGTCGTAAAGTCTCCTGTGGTAAAGCTATAGATAGCAGAATAATCACTTGTGAGAGTGCTATTAACAGCTTGCACACGCCAGTAGTAGTCTGTAAAAGAGTCTAGACTAGGGATTTGGAAGTGAGCATGAGGAGTAGTTTCTGTATAAAGAGTAGTTTCAAAACTATCATCTTCAGCTAATTCCAGGTTATATTCTGTAGCTCCCATAACTTCCTGCCAAATAATCATAGGGTTTGTATCAATGCCGGAAGCAGTGTTCTCAGGTGCAACTAATACAGGGGCAGCAACTTCTGAAATAATAGTCAAAGGTTGATTAATCACATCATATTTACCGGTTGCTATCTCTGTAACTTTAATCAGCACTTCTTCAGAATCAATCTCCGGAATTTGCCAATTATAGCTACCGGTATTACCTGTTGTAAAAGCAATATCCAACCAGCTATTGCCACCATTTACTGAGTATTCAAGCAGAATATCGGTAACAGAGTTTTTTCTAATCCAAGTAATTTCTCTCTCTCCACCTGAAACTAAGGATTCTCCACTGTTTAAGGAGGTCAAAATAATGTTCGAAATATCTATTTTAAAAGTAACAGAATCTTGTGTTACTACAACATCATAGATGTCAAGACCTGTAAAGCTACCGTTAGTTCCCATTGCCGGTGGATAAGAGTTATGACCAAAATGATTATTGTTGTTATTGAACGGAGCTGACCCAATCGCACCACCTCCATTAGGACCGCCACCCGGGCGATAGACAAAAACTTCATCAGGAGGTCCGCCAGCGTTACCTTCTCCCGCATAGTTGCCATTAATCTTATAAGCTAATAATCCACTACTCGGAATAGCAGATTCGAAGAGAGGTTTAATTTTTCTATATTCTAAATATATCTCTTCTTGGAAGTTCCAAGAGCGAACTCTAAAAGCATTATTTGTGGCTGAAGCAATAGGATAAATTGAATAAGTACCACTCTCTTCCAACTTTGTAATATTAGGAATCCAACCTGCATAATAGTGCTTCATATAGGTCATCATGTGTTGAGGTGGATTGGTATTATTAGACATTAAGTCCCAAATTCCTACCGGATCTCCATCAGAATCATAACGATACAAATCAGGAGCTCCTAAAGAGTGAAACAGTTCATGACACATAACACTGGTTCCGCTACTATTTAAATGGGTTTCTAATTGGAAGTTAAAATCCCAAACTCGCTTGCCGTGAATATAAGCTTCTGCATAATATAAGCTCCAGCGATGAGGCCATAATAACGAAGCCCAATTATTAGTACTTCCCTTGATGATATAAATAACATTATCTACATACCCATCATTATCACCATCAATAGCAAGATCTGTTGGAATCATCGATTCAACATATTCGGCAGCATTAGCCAGAAGCGTGTGTTCTCTTAGTCCTCTTTCTTCACCATTATCGCCACCTGTATAACCGATGGGATTGGAGTTAGAATAAGCTTCATAATACCCGCGTGGATGTGAATCTTCATAGGCTACAATTGTGTTTTGGGGTGAAACGGGAGGAAAGAATTCCCCGGTAACATCAATCTGTCCATAAGAAACTTCAGAGTAGTAATTTCTTACAGAATTGGCATTTAATGATTGATTATTCAACATATTATCATAGAAATTAATATCTGTGGCAAAATCGCTTTCACCTTGAAATTTAATAAAGATTACCAGATTTATTAGCTGTCCTGTAGTTGGGGTTCGCTCTTCAACTCGGGGATAATTATTATAAAACTCATCTCTTTTGGCTTTCCACTTTTCACCGGAAATATTAATCCGCGGAACAAGTCCTTTTTCAGCAGGAATAGCTTCGTTTGCTTTATATTTGGTTGGGACTATTTCATCACCTTGTTTGTCAGCATAGACATAATAACCTGCATCATCACGGGTAATTGTGTAGCCTTCTTGATTATGAAACCAATGATGAAATTCATCACCGGAAGCTAAGATTTTGATTAATTCACCATCAGGTTGTGTAACTTCCATCGGAACATCTTTCACATAAGCACTAAATAACAATATCGGTAACATTGCTAATACAAAAAGTAGCAGTCTTTTCATAAATCCTCTCTATGTTTGTAAATTCATTTATAACAAAGTATAGTCTCTATTTATTATACATGCAATTTAACTTCCTTAACAGCATATTAAAAGACTCAAAAGACATAATCATGCTTGTTAAATACAACAATGCCAATTAGCAATTGAAAGAAGCTGTTGAATTGTTGATTTGTTTAATCGTTTAATCGATTCATATCGGTTGATATAATTCGCCAGACCTCTTAAATCTCCTCTTCACTTTCCTTCTTTCTTCTTCGTGTAATTCGTGTACCTGTGGATAAAATTCTTAATTACTATTTACATTAACCTTATTTTAACGACGTTTTGCAATCAAATACCTTACCAGCTAACAAATAATTTGCTTTATTCCTGTTTTGAGAGATACTATAAGAAAAACTAAGGAGAGAATAATTATGAATTGGGAAACTATTTCGGAAAAAGCAGTATTGATGACCATTACCTATGCACCAAAGGTGTTATTAGGTATTTTTACTTTAATTATTGGATTTTGGCTTGCGAAAGTAGTTACAAAAATTGCTCGTAAAGCATTGGAAAGAAGTAAGGTAGAACTAACTCTACTTGAATTCTTATCCAACATTATTTCAATCTTGCTTAAAGTGCTCGTTGTCATAAGTGTTGCCACCATGATTGGCATTCAAATGACTTCCTTCATTGCTATTATAGGTGCTATGGCTTTTGCTATAGGTTTAGCTTTTCAAGGAAGCTTAAGTAACTTCGCAGGTGGAGTTCTTATTATTTTATTAAAACCTTTTAAAATTGGTGACTTCATTGAAGCTCAGGGACATGCAGGAACTGTGGAAGCTATTCAAATTTTCCATACTATTCTCAAAACTCCTGCCAATCAAAAAATCATCATCCCTAATGGTCCTCTCTCTAATGGAAATGTAGTCAATTACTCCGCTGAAGAGACACGCAGAAATGAATGGGTTTTCGGCATAGGCTATAGTGATGATGCTGAAAAAGCTAAAAAGCTTATCTCTGATATTTTAGAAGCAGATGATAGAGTTTTAAAGGATCCGGCTTATTTTGTGAGAATTGGTGACTTAGGCGACAGTTCAGTAAATATTAAAGTTCGTGCTTGGATACCACAAGCTGATTTCTGGAATGTAAACTTTGATGTTCTTGAGGCTGTTAAGAAATCATTTGATGAGAATGGTATTCATATTCCTTTCCCACAAACAGATGTTCATCTTTATCAGAAATAAATAGTTAGTTTTATTGAAATAACTCCTGCTTCTCCAAGTGGGAGTTTTTTTAGCTTTACTAAATTACTCTAATTAGTTTATTGTTTACAGATAGAATTCTATAAGATTGAATAAAAATATAAAGGAGCATATTATGCCAAAGTGGGAAGTAATTATTACAAAAGTTGTAGAAATGGCGATTCTGTATTTGCCAAAATTATTATTAGGTATTGTTACTCTGATAATTGGATTTTGGATGGCAAAAGTATTAACAAGAATACTGCATAGATGGTTAGAAAGGGCTAAAGTAGAATTAACCCTTCGCGAATTCTTAACAAATATTGTATCTATCTTGTTAAAAATCCTCGTTGTTATAAGTGTGGCAACGATGGTTGGAATTCAGATGACATCCTTTATCGCAATTATAAGTGCTATGGCTTTTGCTGTGGGCTTAGCCTTTCAGGGTAGTCTAAGTAACTTTGCAGGTGGGGTGCTGATTGTTCTCTTAAAACCTTTTAAAATTGGCGATTTTATTGAAGCTCAGGGATTCTCAGGAACTGTAGAAACTATTCAAATCTTCCACACTATCCTCAGAACTCCTGCTAATCAAATAGCTGTTATCCCTAATGGTCCTCTCTCTAATGCAAATATACTCAACTACTCATCTAAAGAGACACGCAGAAATGAGTGGACTTTCAATATTGATTATAGTGAAGATTATGACAAAGCCAGACAACTTATCTTAGATATTTTAGAAGCGGATGAAAGAATCCTAAAAGAACCTGCTCCTTTTGTGAGAATTGGTGCATTAAGTTCTAGTTCTGTTGATATTAAAGTCCGTGCCTGGATACCACTAGCTGATTTTTGGAATGTGAATTGGGACGTGCTTGAGGCTGTTAAGAAGTCATTCGATGCTAATGATATTCATATTCCTTTCCCACAAACAGATGTTCATCTTTATCAGAGAAAGACGCTGAATAATTAATAAGAAGAAGATTTTCACACGAATTAATTGCATGTTGAATCGTTTATTTATTTAATTGTTTAATCGATGACGAGAATGGCTTCGGAGGCTCTTCAAATCCCCTACCCCCTTTGTACTCAAAGGTTTCCGGGGAGGGAGTCTATCCACTGAAGCTTTAGCGAAGGTGGATGCCGAATTTCGGCGGGGTGAGGTCTTAAAAATCCCCTTGGGGATTAAAGAGGTCTCACAGCCGATATCAGCCTATTAAACAATTAAACAAATCAACGATTCAACAGTTCAACATGCATTTAATTCGTGCAAATTCGTTTTAATTCGTGCAAATTCGTGTGAAAGCTCTTTGTCCAGTCCTAATTATTCTTCCTAAACCTCGCCCCCACCTTAAACCCATCAACCGCAGAAGAGATAATCCCGCCTGCATATCCGGCACCTTCTCCAATAGGATAGAGCCCTGGGGTATTAACGCTTTCGCAAGTCTGGTAATCTCGAACTATTCTGACAGGAGAAGAAGTTCTGGTTTCCGGACCGATAAGAAGTCCGTTATCTGTAAAGCCACGATATGCTTTATTAAAGTGTTTTAAGCCGGTAACTAAAGCTTTGGTAATAGTCAGAGGAAAAAGTTCTCCCATATTTCTGCTATAGACTCCCGGTTTGTAAGTTGCTTTAGGTAATTTAGGAGTAAGTTTATTCTTGAGAAAATCTCTGCCTGTTTGGGCTGGAGCTTCATAGAATTGTCTATAAGCTTTCTGTTCTATCTCTTGTTGCAAATGCATTCCTGCTAACACTTCATTACCAAAATGGCGTGGTTCAATCGTGGCAACAATAGCAGAGTTTCCATAACGACCATCACGGGCAGTGTAACTCATACCATTGGTAACAATCCCCTTTTCTTCAGAAGAACCGCAGATAACAGAACCGCCCGGACACATACAGAAGCTATAAACGCTATGCTCACCGGCTTTGGCAGTCAATCTGTAAGTGGCAGGACCGGTTATATTGAAATCACATTTATCACCATAAAATAAATTATTAATAAACTCTTGGCTGTGCTCAATTCTTACTCCCATGGCAAAAGATTTAGCTTCCATGGCAATATTACTATTGTGCATAGAGGTGAACAGTTCACGCGAAGAGTTGCCAATCCCTAAGAGACAAATCTCAGGTTGATAGATGTTATTATTAATAGTTAGCTCGAGTTTATTGCCCACACTCTTAATATTTGTAAGTTTATGAGAGAAGTGAAACACTGCTCCTTGTTCTTCAAGATAGCTGATCAGCTTAGTTGTAATCTTTCTAATGCCGTCAGTTCCTAAATGAGGAAGAGCATCTATGGCAATTCTTTTATCTCCTCCAAACTGAATAAGATAATTATAAACCTTGGAAGAATAGAGATCTCTGTTTCTGGCAGTGAGCTTACCATCAGAATACGCTCCTGCCCCTCCTTCACCAAATTGCACATTAGAATCAGGGTCTAATTGATTATGCAGCCATAGATAATTAACCTTCTCATCTCTCTCTACTATTCTTTCACCTTGCTCATAAAAATGAGGTGCAAAACCCTGCTCTACCAAGGCCAATCCTGCAAATAGTGAAGATGGACCACACCCAATAATAAGGGGATTCTTGTCATTTATATAAATTGCTTCTAGTGGCTTTTCGGCTTTGGGCTGAACCTCTATAATATCGTGATGTTGAGGAGGAGTTATCTTAAATTCTACTTCTACTGAATAATTTAACCAGACATTATTATGTTTACGACTGTCAATTGACCGACGCATGATATTTACTATTCGGAAATCAGACTCTTCTATCTGGAATTTATGAGCTACAGCTTTGGCTAAATCGGGATGATGGGCTAAACGGGTTGAGATATTCTTAATTAAATGCATCTTGGCTCCTCAGAGATTCTCCGGTTTCTTATAAAAAAAACGGCACTCCTAAAGAGTGCCATAATTTATGGTGGCAAGACCCAGACTTGAACTGGGGACACAAGGCTTTTCAGGCCTCTGCTCTACCAACTGAGCTATCCCGCCGATGATAATTACATTACTAATTAAAAATGTTATGGTGGCAAGACCCAGACTTGAACTGGGGACACAAGGCTTTTCAGGCCTCTGCTCTACCAACTGAGCTATCCCGCCACATCATTTTCATTAAGTATAGCCTTTTTATTGATTCCTCATGAATCTGTCAAGGAAAAGTTTCTTTTTGTTACTTTTTAGTAAACGAGACCATCATGTTTAAGCCATTATCATTCTTCTTAGAGAAAACAAGATTAAGATTGGTAAGAGATACCTTAACTGGGATTGCGTACGCCCCTTCCGTATTTACTCACCTCCAAAGGAGAAAATTCTTTATTTTGCCAAAAGCAAGACCTCTCTATCCCTATGATAGGGATAGATTTAATACGGGCGAGTCGTCCGCAATCCCAGTGAAATCTCCCACCTTCATAGCCACCTTCTCTCTTTGACCGTTGTGTCAGCGAAAATCAATCGATAAACCTACTAAAGTCCAAGGGTAGAGCCCCAAATCTCCTGCCTAATTGTTGCTTGGAGGTAACTAAAGACGCAAAATATTTAATCTCTATATACAATAATTGGTAGTAGGAACCTTTAATGCTTCTCATAACCTGTTTTTTACCAGATTCTACAATTCAACAATTAAACATACATTTAATTTGCGTAAAAAAGGGGTAACTTCAAAAGATTACCCCTTTTTTTATAATTAGTTAGAAATAAAGGTCGCGTTCGCCATTAGCAACACGAATCA
>Ga0265294_10002407_pt1 | contig 24592 bp, 32 predicted proteins | sample MunlanPumphouse3_FD_192504 | JGI IMG/M metagenome (GOLD analysis project Ga0265294, IMG submission 192504) | Groundwater microbial communities from a municipal landfill in Southern Ontario, Canada - Pumphouse #3 | ecosystem: Environmental > Aquatic > Deep subsurface > Groundwater | place... | reverse complement strand
GATCAGTCATCATAATTAATCGATATCCTCCTTTTTACCAAGATGATTTCTTCATGCCGGGAATCTCACCCTTATAGGCGAGTTCACGCAAACAAATACGGCATAAATGGAATTTAGAATAGACAGAATGAGGACGTCCACAACGTTCACAACGAGTATATTCTCTAACCTTAAACTTTTGGGGTCTTGATTGACGAATTTTTTGACTAGTTTTTGCCATGTTTTAGTTCTCCTTTCTATCTCTTGAAGGGCATACCCAATAATTCAAGTAATGAGTAAGCTTCCTTATCTGTTTTCGCCGTGGTCACCACAACGATATCCATACCGCGAATTTTCGCCACCTTATCATAATCAATCTCTGGGAAGATTAATTGTTCTTTAATTCCAAGGGTGTAATTTCCACGTCCATCAAAGGCATTTCTTGAAACACCACGGAAGTCACGAACACGAGGGAGAGCAATAGAGACTAACTTATCAAAGAAGTCCCACATTCTTAAACCTCTTAAAGTGACTTTACAGCCAATTTCTTGTCCCTCTCTTAATTTGAAAGTCGCAATTGATTTCTTAGCTTTAGTAATGATAGGTTTTTGACCAGTAATCACTGTTAGTTCAGAAACGGCTTCTTCCAAGCGTTTGGCATCTTGGGTGGCATCGCCAACTCCAATATTGATGACAACCTTATTAAGATTTGGAATCTCCATCGTTGAAGAGTATTGATACTTCTCATGAAGAGCTTTTTTCACTTCATTCTCATAACGAGTTTGGAGACGATTGACAACTTTGGCAACCTTATGTCCACCTGCAGCTTTTTTCGCACTTGGCTTTTTAACAACAGGGGCTTTTTCTTCTTTTGCCTTGGCTACTTTAACTTCTTCTTTAACAGGAGCCGTTTTTTTAGTAGCGGGTTTCTTAGCAGCGCTAGCGGGTTTCTTAGCGGCTGGCTTTTTAGCAATTTTTTCTTCTTCGGCCATAACTAATTCCTCCTTATAGCGCCTGTCCGCTCTTCTTAGCGAAGCGAACTTTCTTACCTTTGACTAACTTATGACCAACACGGGTTGGTTTTTTAGTTTTTGGGTCTTCAAGCATCACATTGCTCGCGTCGATAGGAGCGTAAACTTCAACGATGGAGCCTTCTGGATTAGCTTGGGTTGGTTTTTTGTGTTTTTTACGGACGTTAACATTTTCAATAACGACGCGATTGAGCTCAGGGATGACTTTTTGTACGACACCACTTTTGCCTTTGTCACGACCGGCGATGACGATAACTTTATCACCTTTTACGATATTCATAGTGACTATCCTCCTATAACACTTCGGGAGCGAGGGAGACAATTTTCATGAATCCATCGATACCGGCTTCACGTAACTCACGCGCCACAGGTCCAAAGACACGTGTGCCCACGGGTACGTTTTCTTCCGTAATAATCACGACAGCGTTATCTCCAAAGGAAATAGTGGAACCATCGCGACGATTAATCGCTTTTTTTGTGCGAACGATGACACATCTGACAACGTCACCTTTCTTCACTTTGCTGTTTGGAACAGCATCTTTCACCGCAGCTAGAACAATATCACCGATACTACTCGATTTGCGATGACTGCCGCCATAAAGGTTGAAGGCACGAACAGAACGAGCCCCACTATTGTCAGCAACAACGAGGTTTGTTTCCTTTTGGATCATACTTATTCTTCCTCCTTTTTCTCAGCAGGTTTTTCACTAGCAGAGGATTTCTTAACCGCAACTTTCTTCGCCGCAGGTTTCTCAGCAGGTTTTTCCTCTGCCTTGACTTCTTCGACTTGAGATTTTGGTTCAGCTTCTTCGGCTGGCTTTTCTTCGACAATTGGTTCAGCTTCTTCAACAGGCTCAGAAGTTTCAGCTTCAAGAATTTCTTCTTTCAATTCTGCTTCAGCTTCCTTAACTGTCAATTCGGCTTTTTTATCAATACTAACTAAACGGAAGCGCTTAGTCGCACTTAAACGACGAGTTTCCATAATAGTCACAGTATCACCATTTTTGGCATCATTATTCTCATCATGAGCATAATATTTCTTGCCATATTTGACACGTTTTCCATAGATAGGATGTTTTTTGTGTGTCTCAACAAGGACGACAATTGTCTTGTCATTCTTATCGCTGATGACAACGCCCTGAACGGTACGTCTCACTTGTGTTTTTCTTTCCATTGACAATTACCTCCTTATTTTTCTTGTAGTTCTCTTTCGCGGAGAACCATATTTACGCGAGCGATGTCTTTGCGAACACCGATAACTTCTTCGCCTCTTTCAAGGGCACCGACGGCTTTTTTACGACGGAGTTCGAAGAGTTGTTCTTTGAGCGAGTATAATTTTTCTTTTAATTCGCTCGTGGTTAATTCACGTACTTCATTAATTTTCATAAATTATTCCTCACCTTTCTTGACCACTTTACATTTGATCGGGAGCTTATAGGCGGCAAGGCGAAGAGCTTCTTGCATATCTTCGGCATTACATCCCGCTATCTCAAACATAACGGTTCCTTTTTTTACAACGGCGACCCAATCTTCGGGGTTACCTTTACCAGAACCCATACGAACTTCGGCCGGTTTCTTGGTTTTCGCTAATTGAGGGAAGATTCGAATCCAAATCTGACCTCCACGTTTGGTGTATCGAGCCAAGACCACACGAGCAGATTCAATCTGACGAGTAGTGATCCAAGTTCCTTCGAGAGCTTCAAGACCATATTCACCAAAGGCAACGGTTAAACAAGATGTCGCTTTGCCTTCATATCTCACGATGTGAGGACGACGATACTTAACTCTTTTTGGTTGTAACATGATTATTCTCCTTTCCCTTCAGAAGATTTCTTTTGAAGTTCAGGACGAATTTCTCCGCGACAAATCCATACTTTGATACCTAAACGGCCATATTGAGTAGCGGCTTCGGCAACAGCGTAGTCAATGTCACTGCGTAAGGTATGAAGAGGGATGATTCCTTCCTTATAACCTTCACTACGAGCGATATCCGCGCCCCCTAAACGACCAGAGAGCAAAGTACGGCACCCTTTAGCACCCGCTTTACGAACTCTTTGAATGGCTTTCTTTTGAGCGGTTCTAAAAGAGGCTCTTTCTTCGATTTGCTTGGCGATAGAGCAAGCGACAATGCGAGCATCAAGATCAGGATTCTTCACTTCGACGACATCGACACGCACATCTCCATCAACAAGTATTTTCTTTAAATCTTCTTTAATTTTATTGATATTTTTGCCTTCTTGACCGATAACGACACCAGGGCGAGCAACGAAAATCATCACGACGACCTTAAAACCTTTATCAGTCTTGGTTCTTTCAATTTCAACATGCGAGAGCATCGCATCTTTAAGGTTCTTCTCAAGATACTGACGAACTTTGATATCTTGATTGAGGAACACATGGTATTCTTGATCATCGGCGTACCAACGCGAATTCCAATTCTTGTTGACGCCAACTCTCATCCCAATTGGACTAACTTTTTGACCCATTGTAATTCCTCCTATCTCATTTTGACTACCACAGTGATGTGGGAGCTTCTTTTTACTAAGCCGGAAGCCGAACCTTTGGCTCTCGGTAAGAATCTTTTCATTCGCAAACCATCGCAAGCATAGATTTCAGAAACGTATAAGCGATCTTCATCCATTCCGAAGTTGTTTGTCGCATTAGCAGCAGCTGATTTAATCGTCTTAGTGACTGGAAGACTGGCAGCGCGATTAACGTTTGCGAGAATTCCGAGTGCAACTTTAACATCTTTGCCACGAACTAAATCGATAACGAGACGGACTTTACGTGGAGTGACACGAACATTTTTTGATATTGCGCGCGCTTCAGTTGGAGTGGGCTTTTTGGGAGCCTCAACTTTCTTTTCTTCAGCCTTTTTCTCGGCAGCAACTTTTTTAGGAGTAGATTTTTTACCTTTATGGGCTTCAACTTTTGTTTCCGCAACTTCAGGAACTTTTACTTCTTCAACTGGGGCTTTCGCTTTTTTAGCAGGAGCCTTCTTGGAAGCGACTTTCTTTTCTTCTGTCATATTCATACCTCCTATTTATTCTCTGAGCCTGCAGCAGGCGCAGAAACGGGAGCGGCTGTCGGGATAGCACTACGGACAGGACCCGCTGATTTATCAGATCCGTTGCCGTGGCCAGTGAATTTTCTCGTAGGAGAGAATTCGCCAAGTTTATGTCCGACCATATCTTCTGTAATATAGACAGAGATGTGCTCTTTACCGTTATAGACCGCAAAGGTAAGACCAACAAATGATGGATAAATAGTAGAGCGACGAGACCATGTTTTAATGATTTCTTTTTTGTTCGCGGCGTTTAATCTTTCGACTTTTTTCATCAATGATTCATCAACGAAGGCACCTTTTTTCAAACTTCTTGCCATAATTCATTTCCTCCTTTACTTACCATTCCGGCGACGGACGATTAATTTGCCGGATGACTTCTTTGCATCTCTAGTCTTCACGCCTAGAGCGCGTTTGCCCCACGGAGTCCGTGGTGCATCACGACCAACAGGACACTTGCCTTCACCACCACCATGGGGGTGATCACATGGGTTCATCGCTGAACCTCTCACTGTGGGTCGAACGCCTAACCATCTGGTTTTACCGGCTTTGCCGTTATGAATGAGGTTGAAGTCTTCATTGCCCACTGTGCCAATAGTAGCACGGCAGTTATTAAGGACTTTTCTCATCTCACCAGAAGCGAGACGGAGCATTACATATTTTCCTTCAGAGCCAAGGACTTGGGCTGAAACACCCGCGGCGCGACATAATTGTCCGCCTCTTCCTGGTTCAAGTTCAACATTATGAATGAATGTACCTTCAGGAATACTCTTTAAGCACATGGCGTTTCCTGGCATGATATCAGCGCTTTCGCCAGAGATGACTTTGTAGCCAATTTTGATATCCTTTGGTGCAAGAATGTATCGTTTTTCACCATCAAGATAAGCAACTAAACAGATATTGGCATTGCGGTTTGGATCATACTCGATGGTTTTCACAATTGCTGGGATATTGTCCTTATTACGCTTGAAGTCAATCACGCGGTATTTGCGTTTATGACCTCCACCAATGTGGCGGCAGGTAATCACACCTTGATTATTTCGGCCTCCAGACTTGGATAATGTAACTAATAAACTTTTCTCAGGAGTTTTTGTTGTGATATCACCAAATGTCGAGTTTGTCATGTTTCTACGGCTTGCGCTCGTAGGTTTGTAAGTTCTAATAGACATTTGTCTTCCTCCTATAATTTGGAACTAACTTTTAGTTATTCCTTGAAGAGGTCGAGGGCTTCGCCTTCAGCGATTGTCACCACGGCCTTCTTATAACCAGAGATAGATCCGGTATAGCGGGTTCCTCTAGTTGTCGTCTTGCTTCTCACATTGCTAACTTTGACATCGATTACTTTAACTTTGAATAATCTTTGGAACGCTAGTTTAATGTCGGTCTTGTTGGCCGAGGCAAGAACTTTCACTGTGACTTTGTTTAAATCTTGCATAAGCGCCATGCTCTTTTCTGTCACAACAGGTTTGAGAATGACGGCAAAGTCTTTTTCAGTGGCTTTTGGGAAGTTAGCGGAAGCTTGAGCTCCGGCTTTCTTTTTGGTTGCCATATTACTTTAATGCCTCCTCTACTTCTTTCACTGCGTCTTTGCTCATGACTAGATAGTTAACATTTAACAAATCGGTCACGCTGACATTGTCCGCAGTCACAACTCGCGCATATCCCACGTTGCGGGATGCTTGGAAGATGCTAAGATCAATTGATTTAACGACCACCAAAACTTTTGATTCAGCTTTTAACGCATCAAGGAATGCGACAAAGGCCTTCGTTTTAGGATCCTTAAATTTGATATCATCAACCACTCTTAAGCCATCTTTCACTTTCAATGAGAGAGCACTCTTAAGGGCTAAGCTGTGTTCTTTTTTATTTTGAGAAATCTTATAGTTTTGATTTCCCACTGGTCCGAAGACCGTACCGCCGCCAACCCAAATTGGGGAGCGACTTGAACCAGCACGAGCTCGGCCAGTTCCTTTTTGTCTCCATGGTTTTTTACCACCACCGCTGACTTCGTGTCTCACTTTAGTCTTAGCGGTTGCTTGACGAGAATTTGCTTGATCGACTTGAACGGCATCGAATAACGCTTGTTGGTGTGGTTCGATTCCGAAGACGCTAGCATCTAACGCAATTTTGGAAACTTCGGCGCCTGTCATATCATAGACTTTGACGCTAATTGATTTCTTTTCTGCCATTTTCTAGTTCTCCTTCCGTTCTTATTCAGCTTTGGCTTCTTCAGCGACTGGAGCTTCTTCGACAGGAGCCTCTTCAACTGGAGCAACCTCAACAGGTGTGCGATTGATTAAATCTTTAATTGTTCGAGGGTTTTTCACAACCTTAACCGCACTGCGAATGGTGACGATGGATTTCTTTGCACCAGGGATTCGACCTTTAATTAAGATGTAATTCTTTTCGGCATTCACATCCACGACATATAAATTCAACAATGTGACAGATTCGTTGCCATAATGTCCAGACATGTGTTTACCAGGCATGACACCATGATTGTAACGACCATTATTAGCGAAGGAGCCTTGGCCTCTGTGATAACCAGAACCATGACCTTTTGGACCAATAATAGCGTTCCAACGTTTGACTGTACCTGAGAAACCATGACCTTTTCCTGTTCCAATGACATCCACAACATCACCTTTTTTGAACAGATCAACAGAGATGACATCGCCGACTTTGTAACCACTCATTTCGTCGCCTTTTAATTCGGCAGAGACTTGATGGGGAACAGTTTCGGCTTTTTTGGCAATGCCTAACTCGCATTTGTTGGCGCGTGAAGCTTTCATTTCTTCATAGCCAATTTGCACAGCAGCATAACCATCTTTCTCAAGAGTTTTGACTTGAGTGACAATGTTTGGTAAGACTTCAACGACAGTAACGGGATACATGGTTCCATCTTCAGCGAAGACTTCTGTCATGCCCATTTTACGACCTAAAATAGCTTTCATTTTGTCTTACCTCCTTATAATTTAATTTCGATATCAACTCCAGATGGTAAATCGAGATTTTTTAATGCATCGATTGTTTCTTTCTTGGGATTTGTAATATCGATAATACGTTTGTGTGTTCTGATTTCGAATTGTTCACGAGAATCTTTATACTTATGAACAGCTCTTAAAATCGTGTAAACTTGCTTTTCCGTCGGGAGCGGAATGGGACCCACAACAGTCGCCCCAGTGTTTTTCGCGGCTTCAACAATCTTGCTAGCACTCACATCGAGATTAGCGTGATCATAAGCTTTTAAGCGAACCCTGATCTTGGTAACTTTTGCCATGAAATTTCCTCCTATATCACTTTTCAGGCTATGACTTTTACTCTCTCTATACGAATTACCTGATACCACCTTCATGACAACGCCTGTGGGTGTATCAGCAACCTCGCACATCAACGCGAGCAGTCAACCTTTCAAATGATACTCCTATGTATGCGAGCGTGTCAATATCTTTTAATAAATTAAGAAAACGAATTTTCACATTGATAAAAAAGACAATAAAACATCACAAAATATACAAAAAATCAAAAAAAATATCACTTTTAGATTAGCGAATACCCGATTTTTATCATCTATTTTTTTCTTTTTTTAATTATTTTTAGCTTTCTTTTCTAGATATTTTTGATAAGAGAAAAGACAACCGCAATATTGTTGGAAATACATTTGATGCTCTCTAATTAAAAACAGAGATTTTTCGTAACCATTGTCTTTTTTAAAATCAGCATAGAGCCACTTTGTGCGAATGTGATGCTTAGCTAATTCCTCACCAATAGAATTAATATCCTGAGAATTTTTATACCGTGAAATAGTCATGACAGTTCCGTAATAATCAAAATTATGTTGTTCCGCATAATCAAAACCATAAGATAGTCTTTTTCGAAAACAGATATGACATCTTTCATGTCCCTCTGCTTGATCTGCATAAGGAATTAAATCTCTATTATAGGTTAAATTATCGTATTCAACTTCAACAATCTTAATACTAGGGCATACTTCACTGATGTACCGCTTTAATTCATCGAGGCGTCGGTCGTGTTCTTGACGAGGATAAATGTTAGAATTATTAAACATTACTGTGATATCAAAATAGTCCTTCAATTCTTCAAAAGGAATCGTGAAACACGGGCCACAACAAACATGTAATAGAAGTGTCGGTTTAGGCTTTGTATTTAACTTTAAAAGCATTTCTTTAAAGATTGTTTGATAATTTTTATTATTTTCCATAGATAAACATAGCGTCTCCAAACGAGAAAAAACGATAGCGAGCGTCAACAGCATGACGATAAATATCTAATGTAAATTCACGATCCATAAAAGCCGAAACTAACATTATTAATGTTGATTTAGGAAGATGAAAATTAGTGACTAATCCTTTTACGACTTTGAATTCATATCCTGGTTGAATAAAAATGTTTGTTGCTTCTCTTGTAGGTTTAAACATTCCATATTTTGTATAATTCGCTTCCAATGTTCTAACGCTTGTTGTGCCAATAGCAATTATGCGTCGATTCGCCTTTTTAGCTGCGTTTAATAATCGTGCTGAATCCTCGCTTATCTCATAAACTTCACTATGCATAATATGATCTTTTGTATCACTAACTTTAACCGGTCGAAAAGTTCCTAGGCCAATGTGAAGAGTGATATCGATAACTTCGATACCTTTTTCATGAATTTTTTGAAATATTTCATCCGTGAAATGAAATCCAGCGGTTGGAGCGGCGGCGCTCCCTTCATATTTAGCATAGACAGTTTGATAACGATCATTACCACATAACTGTTTTTTGATATAAGGTGGAAGTGGCATTTTGCCTAATTGATCAAGTACTTCTAGAAAAATACCTTGATAAATAAATTTAAAAATGCGAATTCCCTCTTCTTTTTCTTCAAGGCATTCAGCGATTAACGCTCCATCGCCAAAATCCACTCTTGCTCCCGTTTTTAAAGATTTTGCAGGACGACATAGACACTCCCAATTATCTCCTTGAATTTGCTTAAGCAAAAGCAATTCACAGTGAGCACCTGTCTTCTCTTTAATTCCTAATAGACGAGCGGGAATGACTTTCGTGTTATTGCGGACGAGAACATCACCTTTTTTTAAATAATCGAGAATATCATAAAAATTTTTGTCCTCGTAAGTTTTGTGAGCGTAGTCAATGGCTAAAAGGCGAGAATGTTCTCGCTGTTGAGCGGGTTTTTGAGCAATCAACTCTTCAGGTAAAGCAAAATCAAATAAATTGATATCCATTAAAAACCCCTTTCATCGCCAAAAGCTGCGAGATTAATCTTCATGAAATCACCAAAACGATCTTCTTTAATCGCTTGACGAGCTCCTTCCATCAAATGAATGAGAAAACGGAGATTATGGATGGACATTAATCTCTTACCAAATGTTTCATCGCAAACATAGAGATGGCGAAGATAAGCTTTAGTATAATTCTTACAACAATAGCAATCGCAGTGAGGATCTAAAGGAGTGAAGTCCTCTTTATATTTTTCATTTTTAATATTCACTCGTCCTTGCGAAGTCATTAAGGCTCCATGACGAGCAAGTCGTGTCGGCAAGACACAATCAAACATATCGACACCACGAGCAATTCCCCCTAATAAATAGTCAATTGAGCCAACACCCATGAGGTATCGCGGTTTATCGGATGGCAAATATTTAATGGCGTAATCAATCATTTCAAAACATTTTTCCTTTGGCTCGCCGATAGAGGTACCTCCAATCGAATATCCCGGGAAATCCATTTTGACGAGAGCTTCAGCGCACATCTGACGCAGATCTTGATAATCTCCGCCTTGAACAATGCCAAATAAAGCTTGATCATCACGATGATGAGCTAGAAGTCCGCGCTGAGCCCAACGAATGGTTCTCTCTGTTGATTTCTTCACATACTCATAAGAAGCAGGATAAGGAATGCATTCATCAAATGACATAATAATGTCAGCTCCTAATTGCTCTTGTATTTCAATAGCTTTTTCAGGTGAAAAAAAGAGTTTATCTCCATTGAGATGATTTTTAAAATGAACACCTTCTTCAGTAATTTTTCTCTTCTCCGCTAATGAGAATACTTGAAAACCCCCTGAATCAGTCAAGATTGGGCCATCATAATTCATAAATTTATGAAGCCCGCCCGCTTTTTGAACAATATCAGAACCTGGTCGAACAAAAAGATGATAGGTATTAGCTAAAATAACACCCGCCCCAATATTTTTAAGTTCTTCGGGTGAAAGTGTTTTCACCGTTGCCAGTGTGCCAACTGGCATAAACATGGGAACTTCCACATTTCCATGAGGAGTGTGTAAGATTCCATAACGGGCTCCAGTCTGCTTATCGATATGTAATATTTCTAAATAAAAGTCTTTCATGCGTTCAAACTATTTTAAACAATATCATAGTTTAAAAGCAACATTCTGATTTGCACGAATAAGTTTTAAAAACATCTTCTGTCTTTTTAATATCATAAAAAGAATATATCCAACAACCATCACGGCAAGTTCACCAAGGGCGACGGTTCCAGCATAAAACCAAAATGAAGCTGGTGAATCAGTAAAAATATAGATTAACAAACCAATTATCAAACCATTGGAAATCACAGGGAAAATTAAAGCGACTAGCAAAATTTTTGAATACATAACCAATAAGCAAGCAACGATAGTGGCAACAGTTCCAAACAAAATGTCAAATGGAGAAACGGAAGAAAATATATTAGCGATTAAGGTGCCAGTTGTTAGTCCAATAATATAATCTTTGCGGAAAAAGCAGAGGAGTACGAGAATTTCCGCAACCCGAAATTGAATAGGACCATATGAGAATTGGTAGGTTATTAATGTCAAAACGACATATAGGGCGGCAATGATGCCGTTGTAAGCCATATCTTTAACTGAAATTTTCAAAATAATTTCCTCCTTGTTTTTATGAGTGGTTAGGCAAGGACAACACTCTAAATTTTATTTAATTTGATCAATAACTAATGGGCATATATCAAGAACAGTAACACCCTTGATTGATCTTTGCTCTATGGTGTTTGTGACCACAATATCACAAATGTGAGCTTTGCAGAATTCTGTTAAGCAATTGGTGGAAAACACCGCATGTGTGGCACCAACGAGAACATCTTTAGCGCCATTTTCATAAAGCAATTTGGCAGCCGAGATAATTGTTCCACCAGTGTCAATAATGTCGTCAATGATAATGCAAATTTTATCTTTAACGAATTTTCCATCAATAATAAGGTGCTCAGCTAGATTAGGTTTTGGTCTCACTTTATCAAGGATGACTTTCGTTCCGCCGATGCGGTGCATCAAATAATCTGCTCTTGTATTTGATCCGTGATCAGGTGAGACGATAACCACATCATCAATATTGATGTTGTGCTCTTTAATGTAGTTTAAATAGTATTCGGCAAATAAATCGGTGGTGGAAGCATTAATAATCGAGCGAGTAAAAAACTTTTCAATATCAGGATGATGAAGATCAAATGTAACTAGCGAATCATATTTGGCCGTCTCAATTATTTTACTCACCACTTCACAGCTGACCGGCTCATTTATCCAACTCACTCTTTCTTGACGAGAATAACCAAAATAAGGGATGAATAGTTGAACACTTGCAGCACCCGAACGATTAATAGAATCAAGGAGTAAAAGTAATTCAAAAATTCTTTCATGAGCTTGCTTGAATGTCGATTCGATAACAATTGCATTTTTATTTTTAACATCATTTAAAGTTTTCACCATCAATTCACCATCAGAAAAGCGGGTGATAGAAACTTGACCCAATTCTACTTGCAACTTGCTAGCTACTTCCTGGGCGAGCTTTTTATTTTGTGATAAAGAAAAAACAATATAATCTTCCATACATTACCGATAAAATTTAACGACAGTTAAAGCAATTTGTTTATTAATTATAGCTTGATTTACATTTGCTCTTTGTGAGTCAATAGGTAGATTATTTGCCTCGAGATATTTAATGAATTCGCGACAATAAAACCAATACCAGATGCCAACTTTTTCAAAAGTCTTCTTCTCATCATATTTGTTGAAAAGTTGAGGGATATAATAAAGCTTACCATGATGGTATTTGTAATTCTTGGGATCAAAACTTAATAAGATATTACTATTCTTCATATACCAATTATCGGTGAATATTAAAGGGAAATATTCTTCGGGTAAATCTTTTTCAAGAAGGACATCTAAAACAGTTGGTCCATCAATGAATTCAGTAGCCACAATATGCATATGTTTATCGTAAACATAGACTTTTGGCGAAACAATTCCAGAGACAGACAATTTGTGGGCGGAGTCAACAAATTTTTCAAAACCAGAAATATCGTTTCCAAAATCTTTTAGAAAATAGGTTTTGTTCTTTCGCATCACTTTTTTTGTTCTTTCTCCGATGGGCTCAACAACATCGAAGATTTTTCTTTTAATTTCAATTTGTTCAATCATATCGTCATTATTATATGTTATTTAACCTGTTAAACAAACAGGAATTTCTTTAAAGAAATAATGATAATTATGCTAGTATAAATAGCGAGGCACAAGTTATGGAAAATATACAACGTTTTATTCGCTACGCCCAGATAGATACCCAATCAAACGACACGACAGGAAAGACGCCATCCACGGAAAAACAGAAGAACTTATCACGCTTATTAGTTCAAGAACTTAAAGAATTAGGACTTGAAGACGCGATGATGGATGAGTTTGGTGTTGTTTACGCTCATCTAAAAGGAAAGGGCGATAAGGTTGGATTTAATGCTCATGTAGATACGGCTTTAGAAGTCACCGATGAGAATTGTTCTCCTCGCATTATCAAAGAATTTGATGGCCGAGACATTCATCTTAATGATAAATATGTCTTATCAGCCAAACAATTTCCTTCTTTAACAAGACATATTGGCCAAGATTTAATCACTACCGATGGCAATACCTTATTAGGGGCTGATGATAAAGCTGGAATCGCTATTATTATGAGTGCTTTGGCATATTTCCATGCACATCCTGATATTGAACATCATAATATTTCTATCGCCTTTACTCCTGACGAAGAAATTGGAGAAGGAGCAGCTCATTTTGATTTAAAGAAAATGGATGCTGATTATGCCGTCACAATTGATGGAAGCTATATCGATTGCATTGATTATGAAAACTTTAATGCTCAATCAGTAAAAGTCTTTGTGAGGGGAGTGGCCGTTCATCCCGGCGAAGGAAAAAACGCCCTTATTAATGCTGTGTTAGTACTAAATGAATTAATTAATGGCCTTCCACAAGATGAAACTCCCTTTGATGCTGGTGAAGATGATGGCTATTGGCATATCAATAACTTGAATGGAACGAGCGAATCTGCCGAACTTGAAATGATTATTCGTGATTTTGATAAGCAAAAGCTTTTGCAAAGAGGTGAACTAATTAAAAGGATCGCTGAAAATCTCCAACAAAAGTATCCTAAAATCACTATTTCCATTACCATCAAGGATCAATATGAAAATATGAAGCCTTATGTCGAACGCGATTCTCGAGCTGTTGATTTAGCGCGAAGCGCCCTCTTAAAAAATGGCATTACTCCGCGTAGCACGAAAATTCGGGGTGGCACTGATGGAGCTACTTTCTCAAAGATGGGTCTTGTGACTCCTAATCTTGGGACTGGAAGTTATAACCATCACGGACGTTATGAATATTTAGTTATTCAGGAATTTGAAAAAATGATAGACATTGTCGTTGATATGATGAAAATCTAGGAGTTTATTATGCAAAAAAATCTAATCATTGATTGCGATCCAGGACATGACGACGCTATTGCTATTTTATTAGCGGGTCATCATCCCCAATTCAATTTGCTCGGCATTTCTGTCTCCTCAGGAAACCAAACTATCGAAAAGACATCACAAAACGCTTTGAACATTTGCGAATACTTAAACATTGATGTTCCTATCGCTCTAGGCGCTTCTTTTCCTTTAGTACAAAAACAAATGATTTGCCCACAAGTTCATGGAGAAAGTGGCTTAGATGGCTTTGATTTCCCAAAATATAGTAAGAAATTTGACTCACGTTATGGTGCCCAATTAATTATTGATTTAGTGATGCAGAACGAAAATGTTACTGTTATAACCACTGGCCCCATGACTAATTTGGCGCTCGCCATTCGCTTAGAACCGCATATTATAACTCGTATCAAAGAAGTGATATTTATGGGCGGATCAGTAGATAATGGCAATGTTTCTCCAGCTGCCGAATTTAATATTCTCGTCGATCCTGAAGCGGCTTCTATCGTTTTAAACTCGGGTCTTCATGTCAAGATGATTGGTTTAAATGTGACCCGTAAAGTTTTAATTACTGATGAAATAATAAATCGCTTTGCTTCCATTAATAACAAGGCTTCTTTATTGTTTACTAATTTGATGAAAGTATTTCTAAATAATCAACAAAAAACTTTTCATATCGCTGGCGCGCCCCTTCATGATCCTGTGACTATCGCTTCATTAATTGATGATTCTTTAGTTCAATTTCAAAAGATGAATGTGCAAATTGATTTATCACATGGGTCAAGTTATGGACGCACTAATTGTGATGTTTTCAATTACCTCCATCTTGAACAGAATTGTGAAGTCGCCATGGATATTGATGTCGATAAATTTTGGTTAATTGTTGAAGAAAGTTTAAAAAGTTATTCCAAATGAAAAAGATCTTAGTCATCGGAAGTGTCAGTGTTGACAATGTCACCTATACCCATGTTTTGCCTCAACCAGGAACCACTGTTTTTGGCGATTCATTTCTTTCCAATGTCGGTGGCAAAGGCGCCAATCAAGCTTGCGCAATAAAATTTCTAGGTGGTAATGTAATCTTTTTTGGGGCTGTTGGTCAAGATCAAAATGGCCAGGCTGTCTCCTCCTTTTTAAAAGCGCAAGATCTCACTACTATTTTAAAGCCCTCCAAACAAAATACTGGCGTAGCAAATATTACATTAGATATGTCCAATAGTGAGAACCGTATTATTATTGTTCCTGGGGCTAACATGGATATCACCAAAAACGATATTTCTTCTATTTTAGAGCGAGAAAATGATGCCAAAATATTATTGATTCAATTGGAAAACCCTGTAAAAAGCGTTTGTTTTGCTTTAAAACACGCTAAAGAGATGGGAATGATAACAATTCTTAATCCCGCTCCTTATCATGAATTACCAACTGAGGTTTTTCCTTATATTGATTTTTTTATTCCCAATGAACACGAGCTCGATGGTTACATAAAAAATGAACAAATGAATAGTGAACAAAAGGCTCAAGAATTATTAAAATTGGGGATGAAAAATGTCATTGTTACGCTGGGAGAAAAAGGATCTCTTCTCGTTAATAGAAATGATGAATTCTTCATCAAAGCTCTTAAAGTTAAAGCGATAGACACCACGGCAGCAGGAGATAGTTATCTCGGAGCTTTTGCTTATTCTTTAAGTAATGATCAAAGCATTATAGAAGCGATGAAATTTGCCACTCAATGCAGTGCTGTGACAGTCACAAAAAAGGGAGCTATTATCTCCCTTCCTAAAAAATCAGATTTAAATTAATACTTACTAAAGAAGTCGATGATTGCTTGATCATATTCTTTTAAATTATTTAAGCGAATATGACTATGCGCTCCGTTAGGAAACCAGATAATCGACTTATCTTGACTGCCACATGAGTCATAGAGCAGTTGGCTTCTTTCTGGCAAAGAATAAATATCTTTCTCTCCGTAGAAGAATACGACGGGTATCTTTAATTTAGGAAGATATAAATAGGGGAATGATTTATTGATAGAAACGCCTGTCTTAAGTCTAAACCAAAACCAAATTTGATAGAAAACAGGGAATAATCCATGGCCTAATGCTACCTGGTGATTAGCAAACACTTCCTTAAAACTATAGAATAGACCATCAAAAACAATGCCTTTAAAGTAGCTTGGTGCTCGATCACTAACGGCTGCGATAAGAGCCGCTGCTCCACCGATACAAATACAATGAGCATAGACAGAGGTTTGCTTTTTTTCTTTATAAAGAAAACTAAGCCACGCTAAGACATCATCACTTTCAAAAATACCCGCGGTATTATATTTTCCATCACTCCATCCGTGAGAACGAGCATCTACGACTAAAACATTAATTCCTAATTGATGATATGGTTCAGCGTAATAATAGCTATAGGCAAGACTTTCACATCTTCCAGGTAGAATGATCACCGTTTTCTTACTTCCATAATTATAAAATTCACCATAAAGATTCAATTTATCATTAATAATATGAACATCTTCCTTATACTGCTTTTCTTTTTCTGCCCATGCCAAAGAGGCATTCCACATTTCCATTTGTTCAACGTTTTCAGGAGCAGAGCAAGAACGATTCCATTTCTTTTTTGAAGTGCGAACTAATTGCTTGGTGAAAATAATATAGGCCGTCAGAAAAGTTAAAATGATGCCAGAGAACAAAGCAAAAACTAATATTGATCCAAGAACAATTAATAAAATCCAATACCATTCCATGTCTTCTATTAAAGAATATAAATTTCCTTATTTAGTCAATAACTCTTGAAAGAGTTTTTGCTCTTCAACACAATCTTTGCTAATTGGTTTTCCTAAATAGAAGACCGCCGCTAAACCTGGACCAGCATTAACACTACAAATTTCACCCATGTTATTTGTTAAAATAATGGCAGGATGGTATTTATCTTCGATAATCTTCTTAATTTTTTTCGCTTGCTCAGGACGATTAGAATTAACAATGGCAAAGATTTTTCCTTTTGAATCGCCGATGGTGGCTTCAACATACTGTTCAATTAATTTATAAGATTTTTGATAACCACGCCCTTTGCCTAACACACAAGGACGTCCTGTCTCATTAGAAAAATCAGCCATTGGTTTGATGCCAATCATTGAACCCGCGACAGCGGCGATTTTCTTAATTCTTCCGCTGCGATAAAGAAAAAATAAATCATCAAGTATTCCCATTTGGTGGAGCCCCATTTTTTCTTTTTGTAACCATTGATATGTCTCATCAACACTCTTTCCTTCGGCTCGTAATTGTGAAGCATAGACAGCTAATAGTCCCACGGCGATACTATATCTTTGACTATCGACAACTAATAATTTGCGATGGGGATATTTTTCTTTCAGCTCTTCTGCGGCAGTGACAAAAGCATGATAAGCTCCTGACATGCCACCTGATAAAGTAACAGCCAAGACATCTAAGCCTTGCTGAAAATATTTTTCCACTGCTAGTGTGACAATATAGGGGTTAGGAAACGAGGTCTTAAAGGTATTTTTCTTATTGCTTAGAAGACGATAAAATTCCTCAGGCTTAATATTGACCCAATCAACATCAGCGTCTTTTACGCTTCCGTCTGGATAGACAACAGTTCCAAGGAGAGGAAATTCGATATCGTATTTCTCACGATCTTTTTTGGTCAAATCTAAAGATGAATCAGAGAGAATTACAAATTTTTTATCTGACATAATAAACCTCCATTAAATGAATAATAATATTTAACATAAGAAATGTTATCACATAAAAATGAAAGTTTATATAACTCGTCTTGGTAAGTGATGTTTAAAGATCTTTGATGAGGAAAATCATCGACCGTAAAATGACGAGGAATAAAAGTTTTCTCCTCACTTATTTTAAAGGCGCATTCCTTAATGGACCACATCTCTAATAATTTATCGTTGGCGATATGAGGATACTTTGTTATTTCACTCTTTGAGAGGACAAGTTCTAGCAATTTGGGCGTTATTTTTAGTAAAACACGTTTCTGAATATCAACCCCGACTGGCGAATCACTAAGAGCAACAGCAACAAGATTCCCACTATGAGATAAAGAAAAATAACATTCATCTATTATCCATTTACCATTTTCCTTTTTTACAAAATTAAGATTATTTGCATCAAACGATAAGCTATTTTGCAAAGCAAATTCTAAAAGCTTCCACACATAAAACTTTTGTTTCTTCACCTCTTCGCTATGACATTTTTCTATTTCATCCAAACGTTTTTGGCAAGAGATCCTTTCATCGCATTCAAAAGGATATTTAACCACATAAACATCTAAAAAAGCCATTTACTTCTTGCTCACTTTCTCGAGATATTCCTTCTGCATTCTCAGTTCTATATTGTGCAATTCTTGAGTCACAAGTTGCAGATTCTGAATATTGATGGGGCCAGTAAAATAATCATAAGGGTTAAAGGGTTTGCCGATGCAAAGATGAAAGCGATGAAATTTTCCTTTTTGGCGATATAGAAAACAGGGAATGATAAAGCTTTTAGCTTGAAGGGCCATTAATACCGAGCCACTTTGAAATTCTTTAATTTCTGGTTGACTAGAAAAATTGATATGACCTTCAGGAAACATCGCAACAACATATCCATACTGAAGTCGCGCGATACATTGACGCATACTTGCAAAAGATGAATTCAAATTGTTTGGATTAACAGGAAAGCAATTAATGCCACGAAAAAAAAGGGAACCAATTTTTGTTTGGAAAGCTGTGTCGAGCATCATGCTATGAACTCGTCGATACCAAAAAGCATATTGCAGCACAAGAGCGTCATAAAACGAGATATGGTTCGAAATAATCATCGCTCCTTTCTTTATCTGAGCAATAGTCGCCTTTTTATCAACATATGTTTTCCTTGTTCGAAAAAGTAAGGCCGCGAAAGGGGCAAAAAGCCAACGGCAATGATCATAGAAAAGCCAATAAATGGAGAATGTTCGATGCTTTTTATATTTTTTAGGTTGTTTTTCTTTCTTTTTCATTTATGAAATTATTATACTGATACTCCTCACTAAAATGAACCTTATCCTTAATTGTGAGTATGGTATATGTGCTTCGTCAGCAAATAAGAGATGGAAACATTCAGCGTTTCACTTATAAAGTAAGAAATAATCGCTGAAGCAATAAAATCAAAACGGAAAACATAACCGAGCAATGAAAAGATACTAAAGCCAATCAAAAGGCGAATGATGAAATAAAATAATTCTTTTCTCAATCGATAAGCCGTGTGATAAGTAGGATATATAACAGTCATTAGAGCAAAGAGAAATTGAAAGCCAATTAACTCAGAAATGACAAAGTTAAGAAGAGGGTGAATAGGGGTAAAATTAAGAAGAATAATAAAAGAGGCGATCATCATTAATAAAGCGACAAGTGAGATAATTGAATGGGAAAAAATACTTACTTGAATGCGCGCTGTATCCTTGAATGGAGCGAAATGTGATGATTTGTTTTGATCTAGATAAATCGTCTCAATATTGAGATAATTGATTGGATAGTGTCGGAGTTGGAACAACATTAAAACGTTCATTTCATAATCATATTTCTGACCTGAAATTTTTAATAATTTGCGAAAATATTTTCGTGAAAAACCCCGCAAACCACACTGATCATCTGGTATATATTCTTTTGTGGTTAAAGATCTCGTAAATTTGGAAAAAGAGTTTCCAAAGCGACTTCTAAAAGGAACATCTTGATCAAAATGACGAACACCAAAAACTAATTCATTGGTTTTAATTAACTTGTCGTATACTTTTTCAATATCTTTTATTGAGTGTTGGCCATCTCCATCCGCGGTAATCACATAATTGACATTTAGATAGTTTTTTCGAATGTAACTAATGCCATTTTTTAAGGCATATCCTTTGCCCTTATTTTTATCATAGGAAATTACTTTGGCATATTTTTTTACTCTATCGAATATTGAATCATAGCTTTTAGGTGATCCGTCATTGATCACTAAAAGAGGATAGCCTTCTTTATTGAGTTGCGCAGTCAAAAAAATAATAGTTTCTTCTGGCTCATAACTCGGTATTAGAATAATGACATCTTCATGCAACATAATTTAATCTTTGCTATTAAACTCTTAGAAATATTTTAATAAAATATCGTCCATAAATAAACTAATACTATAAAAATCAAATCATTGCTTTTATGAAAATGATATAATTATTGTATGAATGTTTTGTTCTTCTTAATTCCCAAGAACAATGTGGAATATCTCTACGATACTTACACTATTCGACAAGCCTTAGAAAAGATGGAGAATCATCGTTATTCTTCTATCCCTGTAATTAACAAGGAAGGACGATATATCGAAACACTATCAACAAGTGACTTTCTCTGGTTCATTAAAGAAAGGGACTTATCTATTTTCGCGTGTGAAAAAATCTCGATCAAAGATATTAAACCTTACCGATCCAATGTTGCTATTCGCATCGATAAAGATATCACAGAATTAATTGATTTAATCGCCAACCAGAATTTTGTTCCCGTTGAAGACGATAATGGTGTTTTTATCGGAATTGTAACGCGAAAGGCTATCATCGATTTTTTAAGAAGTAAAATTAAAAAAATTGACTAAAAAAGAATCTAGTGAAGATTCTTATAATTAGTCTTTTTTTGTGCCCTAAACTTATCAAGTATACAGTTGTGAATAGAAGGAAGATTGCGCTAATAAATAGGATCTTTCTGTTTCCGCACTAACAATTACTCCATTATAGGAATAATTTAAAGTCCGACCCTCAAAAGAAAGAATTGGGGTGCTAGTTGTTGTAGCATAAGTAAAATGTGTCGTGCCATTAACAATATTGCAGTAAACATTGCTAGTGACTGCTAAATAACGTGCCAGTGAAGTGGCATTAGGATGCTGACTAGTTGTGACATTATCACTATTCTCGCTGCGATTTGCACTCACTAATGCCGCTGAAATAATCACATAGTCTGGTAATGTTCCATTCACCCAATCCGAACCATTACTACCATAAGTATTGCTACAATGGTGATTAGCTTTAACAACATTGGTAGTTGAAGCGTTCCATAAGCCCTCTCCGCTTGGCCCATATCTATCGACCAAATATGTTTCAGGAGTGCCACCACCTGATGAAGAATTAGTTAAATCTCCACAGCAGAGAATACGATTAGTACCAAAGGAGAAAAGAGTGCAGACCGAGGATTCATTTGCGTAATCGCTACTAATTGCCACACCCGCTTGTGTATAAGCGCCCGAATCAAGAAAATAGATATTAATATCATTACAAATATTAAAAATATTTGGATAACCTGAAGTACTATTATTAACCATCTCATAAATGCTGTAATAGGTGGCACCTTGTCCAATGTAATAATCTCTCGTTGCTACATAGTTATTGTAAACAGTTGTGGTATAAGTACCGCCAAAATCAACAATATATTTAATGGAAGTAATTCCACCATTACTAATCATCGCCGAATAATCGCTAAGTCCGCCCAAATGATCACTATGAGGGTGAGTGACAACAAGAACTTCTAAACATCCGTCAGTAACATAATCGCTTAATGCTGCCATGACATTGTCTTTATCAGAGGTTTGACCGCCATCAATAAGAACTTCGAAATTTCCATAATCAAAAAGAAGTGAATCACCATATAGATTAATCATCTCTAAGTAGGTAAAAACAATTTGATCATTTGTCCCAGGAGAATATAGAGGACCAAGTGTGTTTCCATTTAAGGCGGGATTGGCAATAACCGTTCCTTCTGTTTGAGTTGATTGCTCCACAACCGTGATTGTTTTTGTGCCAACAACGCCACTGCCGTCTTGAGCAGTCGCTGTGATAATCGCCGTCCCTAATGTTGAAGCAGTGTAGACACCAGCCGAAGTAATCGTCCCAACATTTGCTGACCAATTAACATTTGCATTATCAGCATTTGAGGGAAGTACTGAGGCAGTGAAGGTATAGTCATTATTTTGTATAAATGTTGAAGACGAACAATCAACTGTAATAGAGGTAACAAGAATGCTAACTGAATTGACTGTGACTGAAGTAGTTCCAGTAATACCACTGCCATCTTGAGCAGCAGCAGTAATAACAAATGTCCCTGCACTTGTCGAAGTAAACAAACCAGTTGAATCAATTGTTCCGCCACCAGATGTTGACCAAACGATTGCTTGATTAGAAGCATTAACAGGATTAATATTGGCCGAAAATTGAATTGTTCCACCACGATTGACATTACTATCAGCTGGGGAAACAGATATTGAATTAATCAGCGTATCAGCATGCTCGCTCAAACAACTCGTATCATAAAGACGAATTTGATAAGTAGTATTATAAACAGAAAGAATTCCTTGGAAGTCTATTAGTGTACTATTATTTTTATATGTTGTGAGAATCGCAGTTAAATCATCATATGAGCTGCTCGTGATACGACCGTTCACTGTGACACCATCATAATCAAAAGTAATCGTTTTCGAAGAGATATCCGTTACAGTCATTCCTGATAGAGTAATTAATCTTCCAATATTATTTGCAGTGCAAAAACTTGTGTAATTAGATGAAGAAATATTGGCAGAAACAACAGGATATGGATTGCTAGAAGCATATAGTGATGCGGCAGTTGGGCTTAATTCAATAAGATTATAATAATCGCTTCTCGTTCCAGTAACATCAACTACATTGCCAAGTGAAAAGCCTGCATAACTTGAATTGTTATTATAGATAAAAAGACTTCTGTTTTGGGATTGAACAAAATAAGAATTGCCCTCAACAGATGTCACAGTTCCTCTGGTTGTGTAAGATGTAGAGGCACTACCTGAATCAACAATAGTAGCAAGTGATGTGTACCCATCAGGAAGCTGACAATCATTTTCCCACCATGTCAATTCATTGTTATATGAAGCGGAAATTCGAATCGATGGATTAATAGCGATAACAAGTGCTGAAATACCAAGAGCGACAATGCTTACTAAAAGGGTTTTTTGGTGTTTCATATCTTTTAGTATATCACTCATCATCAAGAAAAAACTAAATAGTTTTATCGTAAAGTGATTTAAGAATTTAATTCATGATAGAACTATATTTTTAATCGAGAAAAGAAGAAATAAATATAGGTTAAAAATAATTACTCCATTTTAACGGCGGCTGGGATTTTGGGAAGACCTGGCATCGTTAATACTTTGCCTGTAAGACAAACAACAAAGCCCGCTCCAGCATTAACATAAACATCTCGCACATGAATTTTAAATTTCTTGGGAACATTAAGAAGATGCTGATTATCGCTAAAAGAAAGAGGAGTTTTAGCGATGCAAATTGGAATATTTTGATAACCTAGATTTTCCACTATTTCAATATTTTGTTTAGCTTTTTTAGTGTATGTTACACCATCCGCGTGATAAATCTCTTTCGCGATAATATCAATTTTTTGAGTAAGAGGCAGATCCAAATCATAAAGTGGCTTAAAGTGCCCTTCTTTTTTAGAGAGAATATTCTTAACCTTTTGAGCAAAATCAATTGCTCCTAAAGAACCTTTCAAATAGCTATCAACAAATGTCACCTCATATTGTCTCTTTTCACACCATCTAATCAATTCCTTTATTTCTTTACGGGAATCTGTTTTAAAATGGTTAATCGCAATTAAAACGGGGATGTGGTATTGAAGTAAATTTTGATAATGCTGTTCAAGATTTTTAGCTCCTTCAAGCATAGCGGGCACATCTTCCAAATCGAGATGGTGACTATTGGCACCACCATGAAGTTTTAAAGCCTTAATACTCGCGACGAGAACAGCCATTTTAGGATTCAAATGTCCAATTCTTGATTTGATATCAAAGAATTTTTCTGCCCCTAGATCTGCGGCAAAGCCAGCTTCTGTCACCACAATTGGAGCTAATTTCATCGCTAATTTGGTGGCAATTAAAGAGTTACAACCATGAGCAATGTTTGCAAAAGGACCACCATGAATCAAAACAGGATTACCCTCTAATGTCTGCACAAGATTAGGTTTTAAAGCTTTCTTCATTAATTTCATAATGGCATGAGAAATCTTTAAATCACGAAGATAGATAGGGTGACTGTCAAAGGAATAGGCCACAATAATATTATTGATACGATTAAAAAAATCTTCTTCGTTCTCACTGAGACATAGAATAGCCATTAATTCACTAGCAACTGTAATTTGAAATTTCTCTTTACGCCTAACTCCGTCTTTTGGATTATGGCAAATTATTATATCTCGAAGAGCACGGTCATTCATGTCAAGGGCTCGATGCCATACGATTTTCGTTGGGTCAATATTTAATTGATTACCTTGATAAATATGATTGTCAATAATAGCGCTGATAAGATTAATAGAAGAAGTCAGAGCATGCATATCGCCTGTAAAATGAAGATTGATATCTTCGCTTGGAACAACACTGGCTTTCCCGCCACCTGTCGCTCCACCCTTAAGTCCGAAAACAGGCCCTAAAGAGGGTTCACGCAAGCAAAGAAGTGCTTTTTCACCGAGACGATTTAATCCGTCAGCTAAAGCAATTGACATTGTCGTTTTGCCTTCGCCAGTTTTAGTCGGTGTAATGGCGGTTACTAGGACCACATCACCATCTTCTCTACCGCCTAAATCAAGGGATGAAACATCAATTTTAGCTTTATCATGACCATAGAATTCAAAAGCTTGTTTTGGCAACTCTAATTTAGCGGCGATTTTTTCAATTGGCATTACTTTTCTCATTTGTCTCCTCCT
>Ga0265294_10002406_pt1 | contig 24595 bp, 28 predicted proteins | sample MunlanPumphouse3_FD_192504 | JGI IMG/M metagenome (GOLD analysis project Ga0265294, IMG submission 192504) | Groundwater microbial communities from a municipal landfill in Southern Ontario, Canada - Pumphouse #3 | ecosystem: Environmental > Aquatic > Deep subsurface > Groundwater | place... | reverse complement strand
GTGCGTAATTGTATCAAAATAGGTAATCGAAGCCATTATAACCACTTACACCCTTAGCATAAGCTAAGGGTTTTAATATTATTAAGAAATCCTTTTATGTGCAAATAACTTTGAAAACAACATTTTTATAGACAATATTTATAAATATCAGTATTATAATCTTATAAATAAAGGATATTTTATAACAACAAGGGAAGGTTTGGGATGAATGAAAATAAAGATTTTTTAATTGACCTTTTTATATCTAAACTTAAGGATAATAATTATAAGTATAGAAAAGAAATTCTTCAAAATGAAAATATTATTTTAATGTTTTCTGTTGAAGAAGCAAAAAAATGGGATGAGATCAAAGCGGAATGTAAATTTTTTTGGAATTACTTTGATTATGATTGTGATTTTGATGACGAATTCCATACTGTTTTAATTTAAAATCCTGAGAGTATAAATAAATACCTTGAAAAACTTTTTGGCCCCCAAATAACAAATAAAAAAAATATTTAAAGACATCCATAATTATTGGAAGTATAGAAATAATTATTTCTGTTTTGCTGGCAACTATTTTGTATTTTTCCAGTAGCAGTAATATGGATTTCAGCACTCTAATTTATTTAGTGATTTTTCTATTTGTAGCATTTTTTTCAATTTCTTTTTTCATAATATCACTAGTGTTTTTTAATAAGGGACTTCGAAATAACATCAAATTATATTAAAGAATTCTACATTGATTGGCGTAGCATTTGCAATAATTATTCAACATTTAAATAACTCCAAAATTTTTAAAGGGGAATTTTTTTCAGATACCGTTATAAATTTGTCCATTTCACTATTATACATTTTATTCCTCTCTGTAATATTGGCATATGTAAGTTTTCGAATTAGAAAGTATTATATCTTAAAAAATGGTAATATACATTTGTATAATTTACTTAAAAACAAACTATATACTGTAGAGGAGAATGTGATTTTAAATTACATTTCAGAAAATTCAATCAACATTACAGAATTAATATTATTTGATGGCATGAACGATATTTTTGAGCAATATATTCCAAAAGAGTTTCATGAGTTTTCCAAGGAAAAAAACGTTAACATTTTAATTCTCTTTTTAGTAACCTTTGTCATTACTGCTTATGTTAGTTTGATATTATCAAACTTGACTTTATTATCAAAAATAATACTGATGTTTTTTATAATAATTAGGACTTCATTTTCCACCATTTCTGGTATAAAAAAAGATAAATTAGTTTTAATAAATGCTATATATCATATAGAAAAAATTCTAACCCAAATTAAATAGAAAGTGAGAGAAAAAAATGTAAAAACAAAAAAGCTTTGGAGATTGTAAGTGAGTTGAATCGGGTAAAGTAATCAGTTAATAAACTGGACGAAGAAATTTCAAAGTATCAAAACGCCACATTAACCCTAAAGGATTCCGCAACTGTCTTTAATGATTTAGCAAAATCAATTAAAGAAACCATTAGAAAATCGGAGGATTTAAATAATCAAATAAATAAAATCGCCTCGGATGAAATTATGGTTACTTTTAAAGCTCATGTAGATACTATTACCGAAAAGGTAAACGAATTTGAAAAATATTCCCAAACAATTTTTGAAAAAACAAGTTATGTCATAGCAGAACTACAAAAAGAAGGAATCAAAGAGCAGTTAGAGCGGTTTTCTGACGAACTCGAAAAAATCGGAAAAGAATTAAATAATATTATTTATGAAAACAATCAAAAAAATTACCAAAAATAAAATATCATTTTTGCTTTTTTAATTGTTATTGCCATCATTTCAATAATAGGTCTTTTCATTTAATTGATTGATTGTTCTTTGAAGCAGTTGTTTCGAAAAAGAGCCATATATCCCCTCTTTGCCTTATAACTTTTCTGTACTTTTAATATTAAACAAATAATTTTGGACCAAAAATGGTATAATCATTATGGGTGATATTAATGAACTTTCTTTCCCTTTTTAGAAGTAAAAAAATTAAGGGTCCAGTATTTATCAAAGATTTTAGTTATGAAAGTAACGATAATCTCAAAAGATTAAATGAATTGCTTGATCTTGTCGGAGATGACCAGAAGCCTATTATCGAAGAACAGATTAAATATATGTCAATCGGTCTGGAAGGCGAAAAGAATGTCCAATTTGAACTAAAGCATTCTTATTTACCGTTTCTTTGTTTGCATGATATTAGGTTGGAATATAATGGGTTAACGTCTCAGTTTGATTTTATCATCATTTGTCCCAATTTAATTATGGTGCTTGAAACCAAAAAGCTAATTGGCGATATTCAAATCGATTCCGAGGGAAATTTTACTAGGATGTTTAAAGACTATAAAGGTACAGTGTACAAAAAAGAAGGAATGTATAGTCCAGTTTCCCAAAACCAAAAACATGTAGATTTGTTACAAAGAATGTTAATTGACAACAAACTTATTAAGAAATTACCTATTTATTCGCTTGTGGTTGTCGCAAATCCCAAAACAATTATTGATAAGAGATTTGCACCAACAGAAGTAAAAAACTGTGTTGTAAAGTATGACCAACTAAAGAACGAATTAACTAAACGGATTAATGAAAACAAAGAAGTTCGGATGAGCGAATCCACAATGTATGGGATTGCAGAATTCATAATGAAAAATGATAAACCGATTGAAATGGACTATGTCAAAATGTTTAATCTGAAGATTAAACCTCAAGAACAAATCCGAAACGAAGAAGCAAAAGAAGAAGTGAAGGTTTTGGATGAAGAAACCGTTCCTGTAATTAACGATGAACTGTATGAGAAGTTAAAAAACTACCGGATTATAAAAGCAAAAGAAAAAAAGATTCCTCTTTATTATGTCTATAACAATAAGGAAATGGAAGATCTCGTACTCAATCAACCAACAACCATTGAACACTTGTCTCAAATTAAAGGTTTTGGGGAGAAGAAATGCGAAGAATACGGAAATGACATAATTGAGATTGTCAAGTCATTTTTAAAACAAAGCGAAAAAATAGTAGAAACAGCCCAAGAAAAAGAACTAAAGGAAGAAATAAAGGAAAGCGAAGCAAACGAAGAAAAGGTAGAAGATTTAAGACTTATAAAAGAGCTTAAGAAATTTCGATATCAAAAATCCCAAGAAGCAACAATTCCTCCATACTTGGTTTTCAACAACAAAGAAATGTTTGCCCTTTGCGATAAACTTCCGAGCACCTTGGAGGAATTGCAAAAAGTTCCGGGATTTAAGGAAGAGAAGGTCAAAAACTACGGAAAAGACATTCTAGAAATTATTAGTAAATATAAGGATGCGTAAATGCAAAAACCGGCTATTTGTTTAGCCGGTTTTTTGGTTAATCATTGAAAAATCTGATACCTATTTCAAATGTTCGATTCCATGGGAAATAAGCGATATATTTGGAAGGGATAATGTTTTCGGTTAAGGCGTGAAGATGATCGTTTAAGAATTTATGGAAAAAGATATTGCTTTCAAAGTTATAGATATTGTAACCAAGTTTGCTTACATGTTTTTCCACGGTTCCTCTGACAACGTCTTGATATAGGCAATCGTCGATTAAGGTTCGGTATAGTATTTGTTTATTAATCTTTTCTTTTTGTTCGGAATCTTTTGTTATCGCATACAAATAAGCATGAGCCAAAAGACTGCCTGTGGAATTGGAAGCGGTATTCCAGGCGCTATAACCTTTAAGTTTTTGAAAATCGATTTGTTGCATCATTTCCCAGATTCCCCCATTTGGAATGGCGATATCAAGAAGGAAAACAAAACGGTTTTGGGTTATAAGTTGGTTGATTGATTTTATAAAGTTTAAAGTCTTTTCGTCTTTTGGATAAGTTTTAGGGGTGGAACGTTCGCTGGTTTCAATGGTTAGCGGGGTTTCGCTGGCATTGATGGCAAGGATTAAATCCGCTTCGTCCAAATCCAAAGTTTCTTTCATATTTAAAACTTTGGTCATGGCATTAAGGTTTTGAATGTAAGGGCGGTCTTCAAACGGTTGAGCCTTTTCTAGATAAGATTTGTCAGGGCAAAGCAAGTAATATTTTACTTCTTTTTTGGTTTCCTCGACAAAGCATCTGGCAAAAATGACCGACATTCCTTCGTCTGTTCCGTTATAAAGGTAGGCTTTTTCTTCTAAGTTGTTTTCGATAATATATTTTATCAAGGTTTCTTGTTCCATCTTTTGCAATCCGTCTGGCATGGAATCTTCTTGCAAAAGAAGAAGTAAATCGATATCGCCGTTTTTGACGAGTTCCAAATCCCATAGGTTTACTTGGTGTTTTAAGGCTCTGCTTTTTAGGAAGTATTCCAGAACGTTTTTAGGAATCATGCTTTCCAATTCTTTGATTCTTTCGAAATCCTTTTCCTTTTTATAAAGGTTGTATCTACCGATATATTGGCAATACTGGTTCACCAGATGCCAGTTTTTTCGGGATTCCTCATCCAAAGTGGAAATAGAAGTTCTCAAAACGGTGTCGAAAGCAAATACTTTTAAATTTGGATTAAGTTTCTTTAATTCCGAAATCAAAGATAGTTTTTCTCTTGCTTCAAACGGTGATTGTTTGACGTTGCGGCTTTGGATTAACCCGCCGTGAAGTAACGAATCGATGGAAAGCAAAAAGTAATCAACTTTTTGGACATTTTCCAAAAGAAACGCTTTTGTTTCTTCCCATGCTAAAGCTTGGTTTAAGTTTCCCAAGTTTTCGCTGGGAATTGTTACATAGTCTGCACCGACAAGAGATGCAAAGTCTTTAATCCAATCAATATTGCATGGTCTAGAATCTAAGGGAAGAAAACCAATTCTGTTCATATAATGCTCCTTTACATAAAACTCTTACTACATTTTATCAAAATAAACTTTTTTTGGGGCAATAAATAATAAAAAACTTGTCCGGACAAAATTATTATAATTTAACTTGACCGGACATTTAAATGGTGGTATAATTTTAATGAAAACTAAAAGCGTTTACAAAACGCCGATGTTTAAAAAGAAAGGAGAAAAATATGTTTAAAAAGTTCATTTTCGTTTTATGTGCACTTTTTATTTCTTTCACCCTATTCAGCTGCGGCGGTGGCGGTGATGACAAACCAATTGAAAAGTTGGATGTTATTAAAATCTATGGACCATTTGATACATTTGATCCTTCAACTGACTATGTTCACGATTTAATTCTTGAACTTACTAATGTAGATGTTCAATATGACTTCCTCCCCCAAGACGGCAATACCGCAAACACCAAACTTTATCTTGACATTGCCGGACAAGCTCAATATCATTTATTGAAATTATACCCAGACCAATTTAACCAATTGCGCAGTGTTGGAGCTCTACTAGACATTACCGAATTATTGGAAGAATACGGTCCAAACATCGTCGACAATGTTAGCGACGAAGTTTGGAAAACCGCTATATTTGATGGCAAAATCTACGGTGTTCCACAAAAGAACCCTGCCAACAACATCAACAGCGCACTATTCTTAAGAAAAGACATTTTTGTTAAACACGATATTCCGCTTCCAACAACTTTAACTGAATTCAAAGAAGCGCTTGTTGCATTGAAGAATGCGGAAGGTTCTAACTTTGTACCATTTAGCCCAAGTTCTCACAATATTGAACCTATCAGAGGTGCTTTTGGTATTGTTTGCGACTGGATTGAACAAGAAGATGGATCTTTGGTTTATTGGACCGAAACGCAAGCATTCCAAGATTATGCTCTTTACATGAAAGAACTACTTGACCTAGGCTTATTACAAGACGGTTACTTAACTACTCCTAACTATGGCGCAAACAGTCGCGCTGGTTTACAAAATGGTACGGTCGGCGTTACCCTAGACGCATGGTGGAGTGGTAACGGTATCATTAACGGTATCGCTGCTTCTTTAGAAAAGACTGAACAAGAAATTATTGATAATGCGGGAGATTACCTACATTTTATCGACTCTCTATTAGGCGATGAAAACTACGGTACACCTGGCAAAGGCCAAGCTAAGATGGACTACTCCATTACTTTCTTCTTTGCAATTCCAAAATACATGGAGAAATATGCTATCGCGGTAATTAAATGGATGAATGAAAAACTTGAAGCAGAAAACTTCAAACGTTTGACCATCGGTGAAGAAGGAGTTCACCATGAAGTAATTGATGGTAAATACTATCCAATCCTTACTCCGGATGAAAACGATAAGATTCCGTTTGACTCATTCAACAAAGGCGACTACTTCTTAACTGGAATTCGGGAAGACGACTATGCTCAATATTGGCAATGCCGGGCTCGCAAGAACCCTCGCCAACAATTTGTTTGGGAAGGCATGAACACCCCTGAACAAAAAGAAACCGTTGGTATTTACGATAAATTAGGTCTTGCGCCAGGATTCAGTATTTACGGCGGAGCAAAACAAAAATTATCGTTACTAACCGAAGAATTCCTTGTAAGTGTGATTACCGGCCAAGGCACGCAAATGACGCACCAAGAATTCATCAACAAATTAAAGGCTGAGGCAAAACTCGAAGAATCTAAAACAGAAGTCAACGATTGGTATCAAACTACTAAATAGAAGGAGATTAAAACATGAGAGCACTAATAGCGCTAGGGCAACTCTTTGTTTTGAATATGATTTATCTTTTAACCGTCATATTCAGTTTAGGGCTACTAGTTGGCCCTGCTACTAGTGCTCTTTTTTGCTTTACAACCAAATTAATTCAAAAACGCTATGACAACACGCAAATCGTTAAGCAATATTTAGCCTTAGTTAAAGAAAAACTGAAATATGCGCTTTTTTTAGAGATAATAACTGTCGCAATTGTATATCTATGTTCTGTTAATTTGGATAATATCCTTTTCTTTAACTATCCAGTTATTTTACAAAAAGCGATTATTATAGTACAATATATTGGGTTAATTGAAATATCCTTAATGTTTCTTGTCGGCAGTTATCTGCACGGCAACTACGAATTCAAAAGTTTTAAAGACTTGTTATTAATGAGCTTTTATATTGCTCATCGCCACATTTTGACGACGATTATTCTAGTGGCAAGTTTATTGTTAATTATATACTTTGTTTTTTACTATTTAAATGCCATATTGTTTATTTTATTGTTTAGCTTGCTTGCTTTGTGGGTATCGCTTTTATATAACCCCATTTGCAAGAAGTATGTTATCATGAGGGAGAATAATCATGAATAGTACGATTGAAATAAAAAAGAAAAAGAAACTATGGGAACGCATCGACTATTATTCGTTGTATTTCTTTTTGGTTCCCGGTCTATTATTAATCTTTATTTTTAACTACATCCCTATGGGCGGAATTGTCATTGCTTTTAAGGACTTCAACATTTTCGCCGGAAGAACACCACTAGAATCAATCATCAAAAGCGAATGGGTAGGATTATCCAACTTCACCAAGCTCTTCAACAATATGAATTTCCTCCGCGCTTTTCGTAACACTCTAATTATCAGTACCTATAAAATCGTATTTTTATTCCCTGTTCCGATTATTCTTGCTATCATGATTACCGATATTAAGGCCAAATGGTATCGCAAATCAATCCAAACGATTTTGTATCTACCGCACTTTTTGTCTTGGGTCGTCGTTACCGCATTGTTTATTCAAATCCTCGGTCCATACGGGGTCGTCAACAACTGGCTCAAACGCATGGAAGTAATTGAAAAGTCAATTCAGTTTTTTGGCAATAACAATTTGTTCAGAAGTTTGGTAGTCGTATCGGCCGGTTGGAAAGAAACCGGATGGAATGCGATAATTTATATTGCGGCGATTACGGGGATCAATCCTCAGCTATATGAAGCCGCCAAGATGGACGGCGCCAACAAAATCCAACAAATTATCTACATCACGATTCCGTCGATTTCCAGTACCATCATCATGCTCTTTATCCTGAGGATTGGGGCGATTTTGGATGCGGGGTTCGACCAAATCTACAACATGTACTCCTATGTCGTTTACGAAAAAGGCGATATCCTCTCCACCCTCGTTTACCGGGAAGGTATCGGGGGACAAGATTACGGTTTTGGGACGGCTGTCGGTTTGTTTAACTCGATTGTTGCCTTAGTTCTTGTACTTGGCGGCAACGGGTTATGCCGTAAATTCTTCAAAAAAGGATTGTGGTAAAATGATTGATTCAAGAAGTGACAAAGTCTTTAGCGTTATCGTTTATATCATTCTTTCCACATTCGGCATTTTGATCATTTTGCCATTTTTGAATCTCTTGGCAACCTCTTTATCCGACCAAGTAGCTGTATCGAACGGAATGGTAACCTTTTGGCCTAAACGTTTTACCTTAAGCGCGTATAAATTTGTTATCCAAAACAAGCAGTTTTGGAACGGTTTCAAAACAACGATTCTTGTGACGTTTGCGGGAACCGTCCTCAGTATGTTAGTAACCACCTTAACGGCTTATCCTTTGTCGTTACCGAAATTGAAAGGTAGAAAGTTTTTCCTAGTGCTTTTTATAATCGTCATGTTGTTTAACGGAGGACTTATTCCAAACTATTTGTTAATCAACCAATTGGGATTAAGAAACAACCGTTGGGCTTTGATTTTGCCGGGGTTAATTTCTACCTACAATATGTTGCTGGTCAAAAACTATTTTGAAACCCTCCCGCCATCTCTTTACGAATCGGCGAAAATTGACGGCGCAAGCGAATTTCGGATTTTTATTAATATTACCCTCCCCCTATCCCTTCCGACTCTCGCTACCGTAGCTTTGTTCTACGCAGTAGGATTTTGGAACTCTTATTTCAGCGGTATTCTCTATATTTCCTCTCCAGAAAAGATGCCGCTCCAAACCTATCTCCAATCTCTTCTTAATATGAGTTATATTCCGGCACATGAACTCTCGCCGGAAGTAGCGGAAAGCTTATCAACCGAATCGATTCGCGCCGCAAGCATCTTTTCGGCCACCGTACCAATCCTTGTCTTCTATCCGTTCTTGCAAAAATACTTTGTTAAAGGTTTAGTATTGGGGTCCGACAAATAATGAAAGATGCAACCAAAATCTTCTTAATTCGTTCCTGGACCATTGGGATGGCGGTGGTGGTGGTTCATTATTTAATGGGCTTGCAACACCTCTTTATCGGAATATTCCTAGGAATCGTCAATACCTTTTTTATCGATTATTATATTGAAACAATTAAACTTGGCAATCGGGGCGAAATGCCTAATGGAAAAAAACTGCTCCAAAAGTTAGCTCTCAATCTACTGATTAGCATAATGTTATGTTTAACAATCCGGTTAATTGATTATGGGCTATTGAAAGCTCAGATCGTGGAAATCGGTATTGAACCTTTTCGTTTTATCCTCTCCTATCAAATAATCTATTACAGTATTAAAGCGATAATCAGTAGAATCGTCAAAAATCACAAGAAGAAGGTCGTACCAAATGAGTAAAATAAAACAAGCTTTATTAACAAAACCCATGACACTTATTGTAAGTCTTCCCGTAAATAATCTGGAACTGGCAAAACTGGCCTGGGAAAATGGGGCGGATTTTATCAAGGTGCATACAAATGTTTTCCATAATGCATCCAAAGGCCAATTCGGCACCTTTGACGAACAGCTTCCCTTCTTAACGGAGTTGCTAAAAACCTCTCCGGTTCCGGTTGGTATAGTTCCGGCCCAAAATCCGGGGGATGCAGAAAAGGTGATTGAAAAGATAGTTACCATGGGCTTTGATTTCATCTCGCTTTACGGGCAACACTATCCGGCTATTGGCTGCTTTAGAAACGACATCAACAGCTTTTTTGCAATCGATGACTCCTATTCGCTAGAAGAAATCAAAAACCTCGTCAACAATGGTTTTATCGATATCTTGGAATGTTCGTTTGTTCCGCACGATGAATACGGAACAAGGTTTAATGCTAGGGATTTATCTAAACTTGCAACACTTGCCAAATTGTCTGTTCCCCTAGTTCTGCCTTCCCAAAGGAAGGTCTTGCCTGAGGATGTACCATACTTGCACAAAGTAGGCGTCCAAGGTTTAATGATTGGGGCCATCGTTACCGGAAAAGACAAGGAAACCTTTGGCACAATGGTGAAGAGTTTCCGGGAAGCAATTGATAAGTTAGGTGGTAAATAATGAGTTTAACCGTGGAAGTTGTACCGGTTTTAGATAGCCGATATACCGATGTTTCGCCTTTTTTAAAGGCTAAAGTATATACCGGCCCGATTGAGGACGAAGTAATGCCGGGCGAAACACCTCCCTGTTTCTTAGGCGCTTGGTACCGAAAAGTTGTCTCCAGCAAAGACGCTTGGCTGGGCATCGAAGGAGTTATTGAGTTAGGAGAATTTACCCCCGATCCTAAACGCTTTAACCTCGATGGTCGCGGCCGTTACATGGATGTTCCAAGCGTCTACATGGGAGGGAAAGCCCAATTTGAATCGGACGCGGGGCTGGGGCTCAATTTGACATATTTGTCAAACGATACGACCGAAGAACTCACCTATTCCAGTCCCAAATTGGCCTACCGTCCGTTTTGGCGTTACATCTATAAAGATGCCCAAGACATTAAAGGCAACGTCACTAGAAGAGAAATCAACTCTTGGAATGTGGCAAATCCAAGAGCCTTAATGTATTACTACTTCCCGGGCGATAAAATACGCATGAAAGTATTTAGCCCAATGCCCAATTATTTGCAACTTCACATCGAAGTAGTAGAAACAACCAAGATTCCGAAATATGTTGAATTAAGAAAGAAATACAATTTGCCAGGCGATAAACCTGCTGACTTCTTTAGTCCTATCTTTCATTCCGGCGGTCAAGGTATTGAACCCGCCGAATTCAAAAGAGTCAATGCCATTGATCAGTACGGAAACGAAGGCTTCCATGCCAAAATGACTGATGCTAAGGTTTCAAAAGCTACTTGGAGCGCAGTTTATTTGTTCCGAAGAATCAACGGCGAAATCGTTAAAGTTCCATTTTCTTTGGAACGGCAAATTTCGATGATTTGTCCAAACAAAGAAGCTATCACGGTAAATGTATTGGACCCAACAATAGGAAGCGAAACAATCGAACTTCATCCAGAAAAAACCAAAAAAGGTGATTAATATGACACAAAAGCATTTATACCAAATCATCGAGGATGATTTGCGGCATAAAATCCTAAGCGGAGAACTAAAGCAAGGCGAACTAATCCCAAGCGAAATGGAGCTTGTCGCTCAGTATAAGGTTTCGCGGTTTACGGTTAGACAAGCCATCAACAATTTGTTAGTTGATGGTTACATCTATCGCCACAAAGGAAGAGGAACCTTTGTAACATTTAACAAAAAGGAAATGGAACAAGAAGGTACCCCTTATTTTAGTTTCACGAAAGAGATGAAAAATATCGACAGCCCGGTTGAAACAACCGTGTTAAGTTTCCAAAATACCAAAGCCGACGAATTGCTTGCTTCCCGTCTTCAACTAAAACCAGGCGATAACTTATACTATGTGGAACGTTTGCGTCACTCGGGCGGCATTCCTTTGGTATATGAAAGAATATATCTTCCTGTCAACCTTTTCCAAAACCTAAACAGGGAAATCTTTAAAGATTCATTCTACGATTATGTCCAAGGGGAGTTGCATTGGAAGATTCGCAATTGCGTCCGTTCCATTGAAGCTCGCGCTTTGTCCAAACACGTAGCCAATCTCTTCAAACAAAAAGAAGGCGAACCAACGCTTTACATGAGCAGTATCACCTATCTTGACAATGGCCGCGCTTTTGTATACACGAGATGCTATTTCCATGGCGAACACTTTCGCTTTCGCCAAAACACCTTAACCAGAACAAACGACAAAGAAATCTAAACGGTGAAACCATGGTTTATGATGTAATAGTTTGTGGTGGGGGGCCAAGCGGAATTGTTTCTGCAATCAGCGCCAAAAGAAACGGGGCAAGCGTCTTGTTAGTTGAACAAAGCGGTTTATTGGGCGGCAACAGCGTTCACGCTTTGGTTGGTCCTTGGATGAGTTTCCACTATGGCAAAACCCAGGTCATCAAGGGTATTGCCCAAGAAATTGTGGAGCGGATGGTTAAAAAGGGATACAGCCTATCCCACATAACCGATCCCATCGGCTTTTGCGATACGATTACGCCGTATGATGTTGAAGGATTAAAAGAAGTACTATTTGAACTAATCGATGAAGAACAAATCGATTTGCTCCTTCACGCATTTATCATAGATGTAATTAGGGATGAAGATACCATTAAAGGTGTTAAAGTAGCGACAAAAAGCGGCTTAATCGATTTATACGGAAAAGTCATAATAGATGCAACCGGCGATGGAGATGTAGCTTACCAGATGGGATGCGATTATGTCTTTGGACGTAAAAGCGATAATTTTGCCCAACCAATGACAATGATTTTCACGGTTGGAAATGTTCAATTGGATGAATTAAGAACTTATATCAAAAACAACAAAAGCGATTTTGCGTTAAAAGAAGATTATGACGATGACTATGTTGCCATCAGCGGTTGCTTTAGTTTGGTGGAGGAAGCCAGGAAAAACGGCGACTTTACCATTTCCAGGGATCGTGTCTTATTGTTTGAAGAAGTGCGCCCCAATCAGGTAGCCGTCAACATGACAAGAATTCAAAAACACTCCGGTGTCGATGCTTGGTCTTTATCGGAAGCGGAAATTCAAGGACGCAAACAAATCAAAGAAGTGTTTGCTTTCTTAAAAAAATATGTCCCTGGGTTTAAGGATAGCTACATTGTCAGAACTCCCTCCAAAATTGGAGTCAGAGAAACCCGTCATATCATCGGCGAATACACCATGGATATTGATGATATCGTTGAAGAAAGAAGCTTCCATGATTCCATTTGCGTAAGTGCTTATCCCATTGATATTCATTCGCCTGAAGGATCATCCTTAACGGTTATCGGTGAAACAAACCAAAAATGTTATGAAATACCTTTAAGAGTCCTGATACCCAAAAAAGCCGAACAACTAATCGTAACCGGTAGGGCAATCAGCGCAACCCACGAAGCAAATGCTTCGATGAGAGTTACGCCAAGCGTCATGGCACTAGGTGAAGCTTCAGGAGTGCTAGCCTCAATGGCAATAAAAAAAGGCATAGCGCCAAGAAAAGTGGATTACAAAGAAGTTCAGGCAATACTAAGAAAACAAGGACAAATTGTCCGTAAAAATGATATTTAAAACGAACCCTTTTTATAGTATATAAGGGTTCGTTTTTTATTTTCAAAACAAGTTGCCAAATTCGACATTAAATATCAAACCGTTTATAAATTGAATTTTTTCATACTTGTTTGTAATATGAAGTGCAACAAAATTAATACTTGATTAAGTATTAAGTTAATAGCTATTTAGTAATGTAGTTAAGTTAAGCTATTTTATCTAGGTAAGAACCCATGTTTAAAAATGGGTTTGAAAAACCTAGAAGTTCTAGAATTTGGAAGAGTTCTGGGTTATTACGTTTGCAAAATTCAGCTGCTGATATTCCCCCGAGAATTCTACGTTTGGAAAAGTTGATTTTGTTGATTACCTTTTGGAATCGCTTTTCCGAAATAGATGAAAAATCAGTGCCTTTAGGAAAGTAATAACGAATCCATCCATTAGCATTTTCATTGGTTCCTCTTTCCCAAGAATGATAGGCATTAGCAAAATACAATTTGATTCTTTGTGCTTCTTCCTCAAGTGCTGATTTTTCTATTCCAGAAACATCAGAAAACTCGGAACCGTTATCAAGGGTAAGAGTACGGAATAACTTAACAAAATTGCTTGAACCAATTTTCTTTTCGATTCCATCAAAAGTTCTTTTAACTGATTCAGCAGAACGATCTGGAATCTTGAATCCTAATACAATTCTTCCACAACGGTCAACCAATGTAAGGGAACATGCCTTTGTACCGCGTTTTCCAATAATAGTATCGCCTTCCCAATGACCGATTTCTAAGCGCATTTCGGCTTCCTGTGGGCGCATGGCGATATTATCACCTTTTTGGATTCTTTTTCCGACTTTTGGTGCTTTTTTCGGCTTGGCAAAGGAAAAACGACGTAATGCACTTGGTTTAACGTTTACCATTCTGCGTCTAAGATATTTGTAGAACGTTTTTAAACTAATCGGAAACTTTTCGCCATAGTGTTGTTCATATAAATCAAAGGCATTATAAGGTGAAGTTTTTTCTCGATTAATTATTTCAGTCAAACGTTCTAAAGCAATATGTCCTTTTTTGAGTTTTGTTCTTTGACGCTTTCGATTGCTTCTTTCCTTAGCCACCCTTTGTCCCACATCGCTGCAATATTCGTAATGTCTACCGCTTGCGTCGGTTTTGGTGTTCCATAACCCACGTTTAATCTCCCTAGATACAGTTGACTTATGGATGCCAAGTTGTTGACCAATATATTCGTAAGTTATTTTCGGCCCTTTATAGTTTTTATCTTGTTTTAACCTTAAAAACCTTTCCAAGTTTTTCCGATCAGTTTCGGTTAGATGTTGGTAAAATTTTTTAGGGGCAATCCTTTGTGTTTCACAGTTTTCTATGGTATAATCTTTTTGTTCCATGAGTTATTCCTTTCTATGTTTTTTTAGTGTATAACAAGAATAGCATTAACTCATGGAACTATCAAGAGATTAACTAAGAAACTGTACAAATTGATTGTGCAGTTTTTATTTTTAGATTTTGTTGCACTTCGGGGTAAAACTCAGCTTTGGTTTTCTAAAAAAACGAAAAAAGACATTATTTTTTAGAATATCATCCTATTTTCTGGCAATAAAAGTCAAGAAAGGTAACAAAAAAAGAAAAAAAGGCACTGCCCTTTTGGCAATGTCCTTATTCTTCGTTTTCTGATGTCAAACTAATTTCCAGTTGCATTTTATCGCGGGTTGCGGCGGCATGCGCAATAGTCCGCACTGCATTTATCACGCGACCTTTTTTGCCGATAATGCGACCGACATCATCGGAATGTACTGTTACTTCTACATGCACTTGGTTGGCGGAACGCAATTGTTCTTTTACAACCACATCTTCGGGATGCGTAACGAGCGGTTTAATTAATTCTGACACCAATTGTTCATAATTAATTTTACCCATCGGATACCGCCTTACTTTTTGCTCTCAGCAAATTTGGCGATAATTCCTTCTTTAACAAGAAGTGAACGGACGGTATCAGTAGGTTTTGCGCCTTTTTCCAACCATGCCAATACTTTTTCTTCATCAAATTTGACTTGGGCAGGATCCGTTAAAGGATTATATGTACCGACAATCTCAATAAACCGTCCATCCCGTGGGCTTCTTGAGTCCGCCGCAACTATCCGATAAAAAGGATTTTTCTTAGAACCAAAACGTTGTGATCTTAATTTTACTGCCATTTCAATTACCTCCTTTATTAGTGTAACCATTATACCTTAAAATAAACAAACTGTCAAGTAATTTTACTTGACAGTTAACTATTTAAGTAACGAATGACTCCGTTTATGAAATCCACTTGTCTGCGAAAATTATCGATTTTGTCGCTTGCGGTTTGTTTGGTGGCAATTTTCACCGTTTGTTCAAACTCTTTGTAGGCACCGGGATTTTCATTGAGGATTAAATACCACTTAGGGTTATAACGAAGATAGCGTAAATACAACTCATTTGCATAAATTTTCTTCAAAATACTTGCATCCATTAATCCCACCAACTGTTGTTATTGGAATTAAAGGTATTTGGTCTGCGATTATTAAATCCTTGCGTTATTTGCAGGACTTTGGAAATTGTATTTAGCGTTCTGCTGATAGAATCGGGGTTAATCCGTTTTAAATAATTCAAAGCATTTTTTAGCGAATCGGCGCTTAAGTAGTCCACCGGTTCTTTTGCCTTGTTTTCGTCTTGATACTGTACCCATTGGTGATGATTTTCGCCAAGAATCACCCAATCTTCATAGATTTGTTGCCATGTTCTTCTTCCTGATGCCACTTCGTCATGAACTTTGGGAAAACGGGCGACAAACTCACGAAATTCATCAAGCCGACTAGCCATATCATTCACCTCTACTTTAGTTTATTACATTTAAGTCGAATTGGTGCGAAAAAGTGCACCAAATACCTAAAAAAACCATAAACTATGAATGGATAATCAATTATTTTAAGGAAAGCGAGGGAAAAGATGTTTAACCGAAAAAAACGCCAAATGCCATTTGGTTTCAGTGGCCAACCGATGATGCCTCAGGGAATGCAACCAATGATGCCTCAGGGAATGCAGCCGATGATGTCAATGGGACAAACTCCGTGGATGGGGGAAGAAATGATGCCTAATTACGAGATTGAAAGATTGCAAACGGAAATCAATGAACAAAAACGGCAAATCAGCGAATTGTTAAAGCGCGTGGTGCGCTTAGAGAACTATTTGGGAATCAGGGGCGAGGTTGCAGCTGAGTTTGACCGGATGCTTTAAAATGCATCAAAAGAAAAAAATAGGTTATCGCATATTCCAACCCAATACATAACTCATACTATAAAGTAGTCTAACGACAAAAGGAGGGGAGTTTATGTATCAACCTAACTATGGATATGGATGTTGCCAACCAGTTAGCCCATGTGGATTTGGAAATTATGGTGGTTACGGTTACGCCTTAATTTTAGTCTTGTTCATTCTTTTAGTCATCATCGGTACCGCAGTGCGCTGGTAGTAATCGAAAATAGTCGCGAAAAGGGGTGGCCCCCTTTTTTCTTTTGGGTTAATTGTAATCCGCTTGCATAATGTTCCATTATTTAGTATAATCTAAAAAGAGATTAGAGGTGAAAACATGATTAAAGCAACCGACATTATCGTAGAAGGAAATCCGCTTCTAAAAGAAAAATCAAAGGAAGTACCGCTGCCGTTATCACAAGAAGACGAGAAACTGCTTCTATCGATGATTGAATATATCGATAACTCCATGGATGAAGAAATCGCCCAAGAATATAATTTAACCCCTTCGGTGGGGATTGCGGCGGTGCAAGTAGGTATGCCGAAAAGAATGCTAGTCGTTTGGGCAATCGACGAAAAAGGAAATGAACATTTGTACCCGATGATTAATCCCCAAATCGTCAGTTATTCCGATGAATTGTCATATCTGCCGATGGGCGAAGCTTGTTTATCGGTTCCCCGCGAAGCTCCTGGATACATTCACCGTCCGACCCGGGTAACCGTGGATACTTATTTATACGAAAAAGGAGCACTTAAAAAAGTGCGCCTTCGTTTGAAAAATTATATTGCGATTGTATTCCAACACGAATACGATCATTTAAACGGCCTTTTGTTTGTCGACAGAATTAATCAAGCCAATCCTTTTTTGGTTCCCGAAAACAGTAAACCGATTGTTTTCCCGGAAGAACCATCAAATAACCAACAAGCCTAATTGTTTTAAGGCTTTGTAAATTCCGTCTTCGGAAAGAGCGCTTGTCACCAGATGAGCGTTTTCTTTTACGTGGTCGTTACTGTTGCCCATGGCGATTGCGGTTCCCACTGCTTGGAACATTTCGACATCGTTTTCTCCGTTACCGATGGCATACATATCTTCGGTCAAATAGCCGAATGTTTCTTGGATTACTTTTATTCCCCGCTGTTTCGATTCGCCTTTATCCACAATGTCGCAACCGAAACGCCCCCATTTTAAGAACGATAATTCGGGAAGTCTTTTAGCCATTGCGTCAATAACCTCAGTCCCCGCAAACAGCCAAACCATCGAAACGGGAACGGAAAAATCGAAATCTTCCTTTTGGCAATCGACGATTCGGTCATTGGAACGTTCCGAAAAAAATTTATGGATATCTTCTGAATAGGAATAAACATATGCTTTGTCAATAGTAACATAACCGATTGGCGCTTGATACTTTGAGGCGATTTCGTGAAGCTTAAGTAAACCCGCTTTTTTCATGGGTTTATAAAAGATGGTTTGATTATCCACCATAACATGTTGACCGTTTAACAACAAAAACCCTTTAAAAAGAGGCATGATATCCTCAATTACCGCCAATGTATAAGAACTCCTGCCGGTGGCAAGATATAAATCGACATCGGGAGAAAGATTGTTTAAGGCGTCAATTGTCGATTTGGGTATCCCGTTTTGTTTATCAAACAGCGTGCCGTCCAAATCAACAAATAAGGCTTTGCGTCTTATCATAAGTAATACTCCTCATTTCCTTCGAAAGTAGTATAACACATTTTAGCTTATTTAACTATTAAATTACTAACCGATTGATTTGAGTTGCTTATTGCTTCCCATTTTGGCAAAAATAAGGTATACTATTATAATAGATTAAATAATTAACAAATAGAAAGGATTAGATATGAACTCAAGTAAAAAACAAAACAAGAAAGGAAAAGATCCCAACAATGAAGTAAAAGTATTTGCTTTAGGCGGACTTGGCGCTGTCGGAATGAATATGTACGTCGTTGAGGTGGCAAACCAAATCATCGTAATCGATGCAGGAATATTGTTTGCAGGGGGAGAAGCTCCGGGTGTCGATTATATCATCCCCGATGTCTCCTATCTCAAAGAAAACGAACAGCGGATTGTGGGCCTCTTCATCACCCACGGTCATGAAGACCACATCGGCGGCATTCCGTTTTTGGTTCAAAAAGTTAAAATCCCCGCCATTTATGCCAGTGGGCTTGCAGTAGGATTGATTCGCAATAAAATGCGCGAATACCCACAATTATCTTATAATATAATCCCTTATAACGACGATTCGGTATATAAATATCCTCATTTTTCAATATCATTTTTCCGTACCAACCACAGCATCCCCGATTCATTCGGAATTGCTATTAAGACCAATTTAGGTTATGTCATCTATACGGGGGATTTCAAGTTCGACTTTACCCCGATTGGCAAGAAAGCCGATTACTATAAAATGGCACGCTATGGCGAAGAAGGCGTATTGTGTTTGTTATCGGACAGCACCAACGCGAACATTACCAATTTCTCCCTTTCGGAAAAGAAAATTGCCCAAAATATGCAAAATCTTTTCTCGCAAATCAAAGGAAGAATTATTGTTGCTACCTTTGCTTCCAATGTATTCCGCGTTCAACAAATCTTGAACGCCAGTTACAAAACGGGAAGAAAAGTTGTGGTGTTTGGTCACAGTATGGAAAAAACAATTGATGTTGCTACCAAGCTCAAATACATCAATATACCAAAAGGAACCATTATCAACACCCGTGAGCTATCGAATGTTGAAGACCAAAAGATTACTTTGCTTTGTACGGGGTCGCAAGGGGAACCGATGGCAGCTTTATCGCGAATTGCCAACGGCACCCACAAACATATCAAACTTCAAGCCGGCGATACCGTCATCTATTCAAGTAAAGCAATTCCTGGCAATGAACAATTCATTAATCGCAATATCAACAAAATGGTTCAAGCCGGTGCCAATGTAATCAAAAACAGTCCACTTACCGATACCCACACCACGGGACACGCCTCGGAAGCGGAAATTCAATTAATGCTATCCCTAATCAAACCGAAATATTTTTTACCAGTTCACGGCGAATATAATATGTTGCAAAAACATGCCAATATCGCCGTTAATATGGGTTTAAAAAAGGAAAATACTTTTGTTCTTGATAACGGCGACGTTGTGACTTTCACGGAAAAAGGCGCCAAGTTAGCCAAGGCAGCGGTATTTACTACCGATATCTATCTTGATTCCAGCCTAAGCGACGTCGACAGCAACATTCTAAAAGAACGCAAACACCTAGCCGATGAAGGAATTATTACGATTGCCTTTACGGTAAACAAGGAAAAGCAAATCTTGGCTCCGACCACGCTCAAAACCAAGGGGTTTGTCGATGTGGAAAAATCCGCCGATTTAGTCAAAAAAATAATCAAAAAAGCGGACGAAATATTCAAAGGACTGCTTGCCCGTTATAAATACATCATCGTGAAAAACTTTAGGCACCAAATCTTGCAACAACTTTCCCAGTATATTTATGAAGAAACAGAACGCCGACCATTTATTGTGCCGATTATTATGATTGTTTAATAAGATACCAATAACGAATCCTGCTTGGGGATTCGTTTTTTATTCAAAAGAATAAAAAAAACCCTTCAATAAAGAAGGGCCCATCGTTATTGACTGTTAAACGATTGCTTGAATAAATGATAGATGTTTCTGGTTATCATGGCATCTTGCAAAGCATCGTGATCTTGGGCTTCAGGTATTTCTTCGTCAAAGAAAGCAAAAGCATTAAACAAACCGATGTCGGTTTTGATGCCATAATAGTTTTTCATGATTTGCATTAAGTTGATAAAATTCATGCGTACGGTTATTGGTTTTAGTTTATGTAGTTCATAAGCTTTTTCCAAAACCTTGATATCGTTTTTTCCCCAAACATAGATGGTTGGTTGATAGCGATAGATAATGTATTTTAAACGATTATAAAAGGTGCGAAACGATAAGGCATTGCGAAAATCGCTTTTTCTTAGGTTTAAGAACTTATAGGTTCTTAAGTTTAAACCCGAATGATATTTAGGTTTAATCAAACTTTGTTCTTTTAAGATGACTTGTCCATTTTCATCTTCCAAATAAAATCCGTATTGCACAATTTCAGCCACAAATTCTTGGCCTCCTTGAAACGAATACGGCGGCAACGTAAATTCCAAATCTAGGAACATCCGATACCCTTTTTTATTTAGAACCGATTGGACACCGCGACGAATCGTAGAAAGATCAAAGTACACTGTCATCTTCGACTGGCTGCGTCTAATCATTTTGACGAAATTGACAACTTCATTTGCCAATATTTTGGTCTTTCGTCTGCCATTGCTGATAACATGATGCGACTGGTTTTCACGACATTTTAAGTGAACAAAAAGGCCAGGCTGAAGATAAACATTGAATTGCTTCATCTGCGAGCGCGTAAGATAGAAAAATTGGATTTTATTTCGGATTTTGATTTCAAATATTCGTTCTTTTAAATAGATCCGTCGGATCACGCCATAGACAATTTGCATAACCTTATTCTCTTTCTAAACAATAACCTCCTAAAGATTAATTGCTTGCATTTTAATTAATTCCAACAACGCTTGACTCCGGCCTTTAACGCCTAATTTTTGAATAACATTGGAAATATGATTGCGAACGGTTTTACTACTAATATTTAATAGGGCAGCAATTTGGTCGGTATCACGATTTTGGACGAGTAGTTCAAAAATTTCCTTCTCCCGATTTGTCAAAAGTTTTTTCATATGTCCAACATTATCACGATAATTATTGATATGCATAACATCCCCCTTAATCAATGTATAATATGCATTGTTAAGAAAGGGTGTCACTGCCTGATAGACTTTTTAACAAATGTGTGGCGATTTTTTCAGGAAAGCCCAAAGCCTTCAGTTTGTCAAGCGAGGCATTTTGAATATCTTCGAGGGAATCGAAATTGGTCAAGAGAACTTTCTTACGATTTGGGCCAATTCCCTTAATTTCATCAAGTTTGGAAGCAAACGCGCTTTTTGTATGCACATTTTTAAAATAGGAAATCGCATAGCGGTGGACTTCGTTTTGCATGGCTTCCAAAAGCAAAAAAACATTATCTTTTTTATCAACAATTATTTCTTCGCCATTTTGGTTGACTAAAGCACGGGTGCGATGCTTATCGTCTTTGACAATGCCGGCTACCGAAATATCTTCAATTCCGATTGATTTAAGAGTTTGCACCGCAGCATTAACTTGAGGTTTGCCGCCGTCAACCAGGATTAAGTTAGGTTTTCGCAAGTTTTCTCTTAAAACCCTTGTATACCTTCTTTTAATCACTTCTTGCATAGTTTTAAAGTCATCGGCTCCGGAAACGGTGCGGATTTTGTATTTGCGGTAATCTTTTGGGGATGGCACTCCGTCGATATATGTTACCATGGCGCTAACGGCACTAGCCCCGCCAATATTGGAGTTATCAAAGATTTCCATAACCGCAGGGAATGGTATACCTAAGATTTCACCCAACCGCGCCGCCGCATCCTTCGTCCGGCTCACTTTTTGTAGTCTTAGTTTTTGCCAATTCTCTAAATTTATTTTGGCATTTTCGGAAACCAAATCCACGAGTTTCTTTTTCAAACCCTTTATCGGAATGATTACTTTTGTTTCAAGACTCGATTTTAACAACTCGACATCTTCCACATAAGGAATCAAGATTTCCGTAGGCTTGATATTATTCTTAAGCAAATAGAATTGCGAAATGTAACTGGTCAACGCTTCATCCACTGAACCGTATAAATCAAAGACTTCGCCGTTGCGTTCGGTGACTTTGCCGGAACGCATGTGGAAGACTTGGATGGCGATAATATCATCCTTGGCGAAATAACCAAATATATCACGATTGATTTTATCATCCAAGGTCATCTTCTGTTCGTCTTTTACGGTTTTGATGCTGTTGATCATTTCGCGATATTCTATCGCTTTTTCAAATTCCAAATTTTCGGACGCTTCCAACATTTTGGCTTCGATTTTTTTGAGAATGCTGGTGTCATTGCCATTTAAAAAGGTTGCTACTTCCTGCTTCAGCCCATCGTAAGTTTCTTGGGTTACGACATTGATGCAAGGTGCAAGGCATTGACCTAAAAAGTAATATAGACATGGTTTTTTTGGCAGTTTAACGCATTTGCGAAACGGATAGATTTTGTTGAGCATTTCCACGATGTCCCGAGCGGCTTTAGCATTCGGATACGGTCCAAAAAGTTTACCCTTTTTGGCCAACCAGTGATTAATATCGCGGGTTATCACCAACCGAGGATGTTCTTCACCGGTAATGCAAATATATGGATAAGTCTTGTCATCCATCAAAAGAATATTGTATTTCGGCCGATATTCTTTGATAAAATTAAGCTCAAGCAAAAAAGCTTCCAATTCGCTGGATGTAACAATGTATTCGAAAGTGGTGATGTCTTGAATCATCCGGGTCGTTTTCGCATCGTGCGAACCCGTAAAATAACTGCGCAAGCGGTTTTGCAAGTTTTTGGCTTTGCCGATATAGATGATTTCGCCTTTATCGTTTTTCATCTGATAACAACCAGGAAGTTTGGGAACAAGTTGTAAATGCTCTTTTAAATTCATAGCCGTCTCCTCTAAATAATAGTATACCATTTTTTAATCAAAAAGGGTATTTTTTTGTTATTGTTTGTTGGCCGCTTCTATATTAATACAAAAAAACACAATTGGTTTAGTGCAAGGCACCGGCCAATTGTGTTAATTGTTTCTTAGTCTTTTTTGATTTCTTCCAAGATTTTTTCGATTCGGTTACCGTATTCCAGTGATTCGTCGTGTTTGAAACGGAGTTCCGGTGTCTTTCTTAAATCCAAGCGTTGGGCTAGTTCCGTTCTTAAATATCCCTTCGCTTCTTCCAAGGCTTTTTTGGTAGCCAGAACTTCACTATCATCTCCCATGATGGTATACCAAACGGTAGCGATTGACAAATCGGTTGCAACTTTAACCTTGGTAACCGAAACATACTTTAATAATACATTTTGGGCTTCCATTAAAAGGATATTGGATAATTCGCGTACAATGTTTTTTTCAATCCGTTCGTTTTTAACCGACATTTTATTCCCTTCCTTCCTCTTGCATGATAAAGCATTCAATAATGTCGCCTACTTTAATATCGTTATAGTTTTCGATAGTTAAACCGCATTCATACCCGGCTTTTACTTCTCTGGCGTCATCTTTAAAACGTTTTAAAGAAGAAATTTTTCCGGTGTAAATAACGATACTGTCGCGAATCAGGCGAATGCTGGCATTTCTTTGCACGATTCCGTTTGTGACATAACAGCCGGCAATCGTGCCGATTTTGCTGGCTTTGAAGGTTTCCCTTACCTCAGCTTCACCTAAAACTTTTTCGGTTAAGACAGGGTCAAGCAAGCCTTTAACGGCCATTTCAATATCTTCTTGAAGTTTATAAATGATATCGTATAAGCGAATTTCAATACCTTTGGATTTGGCATATTCGGTAATAGTTGCCTGAGGGCGAATATTGAAACCGATAATAATCGAATCGGAAGCAATCGCCAAGTTGATGTCCGATTCGGTAATGGCACCGACTCGGGATGCAACAATGTTGATTTTGGTTCCTTCGATATCGATTTTTTCCAATAGCCCGCGAATGGCTTCAATCGAACCCTGAACATCGCAACGAATGATTAAGTTAAGTTCTTTGATTTCTTCGTTCTTCTGCGACTTCATGAGTTCCGCAAGCGAAATCGATTTTCCTACGCCTTTTTCTTCGTTGAATTTCTTTTGAGCTCTTATTTGAGCGATTTCTCTGGCTTTTCTTTCATCGTTATATATCATAAAGCGTTCGCCTGCAAACGGCACTTCCGCAATCCCCGTAATCTCTACCGGTTTGGATGGACCCGCAACCGTCACATTACGGCCGTTTTCATCAAACATGGCGCGGATTTTTCCGTAGGTGTTGCCGACAACGATAACGTCGCCTACTTTGATAGAACCGTTTTGAACCAATAAGGTTGCGACAGGTCCGCGACCTTTGTCAAGTTTGGCTTCGATGACGGTTCCCACCCCTAAACGATTAGGGTTGGCTTTCAAATCTTTCATGTCGCTGACAAGGAGAACCATTTCTAACATTTCATCCACGCCTTGACCGGTTAAAGCGTGGATGAAATGT
>Ga0265294_10002404_pt1 | contig 24609 bp, 21 predicted proteins | sample MunlanPumphouse3_FD_192504 | JGI IMG/M metagenome (GOLD analysis project Ga0265294, IMG submission 192504) | Groundwater microbial communities from a municipal landfill in Southern Ontario, Canada - Pumphouse #3 | ecosystem: Environmental > Aquatic > Deep subsurface > Groundwater | place... | reverse complement strand
ACTCCCCAGTTTGTAACTGTAGAATAAGGCACTTTACTTATTTCAGAAAAGTCTTGTTTGCACATATCAAGTTCTTTTAATCTCTCTAAAAATGATGTTTTATCCATGCTTGCTCCTTTAATTGCTATATTTCATAAAATTATATCATTATTTTTCCATATAACAGAACTTACTCTTGACACGTTTATGTAATTTAGAATATAATTTTAAGTATATATTCCATATCACACTAAGGAGCTCTTATGAAAAAAGCTACTAAATATTCAAAAGAATATAAATACACTCTTTTTATCCTTTCGCTTGAGGTGTTTGTGAGTATCTCACAGACTGTTCCAGTATTGCAAACAATGCTTGCTTAGGTTTTTACTGTTTTAAAGGCTTGATTATGGCTCAAAAAAATTATGACAAGGCACTCTATAGATTGATCTCTATTTTGGCAATGCTTGCAAAAGATGAGAGACCTACTATTAATGAGCTTGCAGAGGAGTTTAATGTCTCTGTTCGTACAATTCAAACTGACATATACACAAGGCTAAATCAGTTTCATATTAAGAAAGACTCATTAGGGAGATTAAAGTTTGAGGAGGGGTTTACACTACTGAGTAGTGGAGTGAGCTAGTTTTTAAGTGCGCAACATGCTCTTTTTGAGTTGATGAACAAGTATTTTATATTTCAGATAGATGTTCTTTAAAAACTTCATAGATCTCTCCGTTTTCATCCTCGATAAGCACAACTGTGTTGTTACGAGTTCTAAATCTTGTAATGATTCTCACTCTTAAGCCTTGATAAAGAACTGTATATTCAAGCTCTTCATTTTCATCATATTTTAGCAAATCTTTACTCATAAAAACTCCTGCTTTCATTTTTACGATCATGGCATAAACTTCGCTACAAGTTTTAATTTATTGCAATTTGCAAAATATTTTTAACTAGAAATTTAAACTATATCGCTATAATATTTGGGTTTAATTTTGTGTGATGGGCTAGAATATACATAAATTTAACAGTTTCATAAATCTTTTTGGCGCAAAGGGGCTACCCCCTTGTTCCAATTCTCACTTTAAAGTCTGTTGTAGGGTATACAAAAGTATCTTTACCTATCCCATACCTTGCCATCGCTGTTATCAGCAGGCCATCAGCCATTTTATTTGTTGCAGCCTTGATACTTTCAGGTGCATTGACTTTTTTAAAATGCTTTTTTAATCTCAATTTCAGCACATGATGAATCTGCTCAACTGGCCGCTTGTTTTTTAGATCTGCAATGACGTTGTAAAATAAAAATTTCGAATAAGTAATTCCTGTACTTTCAGCAAATTTCTCCAAGCATTCCACCTCCTCTTTAGTCATAATTTTACTGCCTGTGATTTTACAAAATATGGCAGCATAAACCGAAATTGGATATTTCAAAATCTTAATTTGAGTCATTTTCTCTCTCCTTTTTCTCTTTTCTTTCGATAATTTTCTTGAGTTTTAGAATCTCGTTTTCATAGGTCTCTCTCCTGTCACAAATCTTGTTCACATCTTGCAATTTGAAATGTAATACTTCAATCTGTTTATCTATTCTTTTAAAATCTTGAACAATCTCATTTTTAAAGTGTGCAGACTTGTCTAAATTAGCAAGGTGCACAGAAAGTGCCTCTTTGATGTGATGCTCGTATAGATCAATATGCCTATTTAGCCTGCCCGAATATTCATCGAACAAGACCTTCGCTATATGTCCTAGCAACATGGTCGATAGAGCAAAAGCGACTACAAAAATTAAAATATATATCACGATGCTATGATGATCAATTTCCATCCTTTAACTCCTTCCAGGTATTAGCCAAATACGTATGCGACACCTTAAATCTATGCTTCGATCGAAGATAATTTGAAATTTCACGAAAACTAACTCCCTCAATTTTTAGCCTCTCGAACACCGACCATAGATTCAATAACTTGTCTCTTTTAACCCGAGCTCTAGATTTTTGAAATTGTTTAATAGAGAGATTAGAACTTTTTTCAAAATCCTTAAGTTGCATGCTTTTGTTTTTTAACTTTTGTTGATTCTCCAAATTATAAAAGTTCTTAATAGCCATATAAAAGGAAATCAAGGAAGCTAATTCCTGAACTTCTACAATCTTGGCATATTTAAAAAACTGACTTCTCTGCTCTTTGAAGATTTGAATTTGAACAAAAATATTTTGTTTTCTGAACCACCTACATAATTTTTGAGTTTCTTCCATTGAGAGCTTTGTATAAATCACAAAGCTCTCTTCTAATTCTGTCAAATTTAGCTGTTTGCTATTTTGCATTTTACTACCCTAAACAATTTTTTGATTATTATTAAGTATGTAATTAACCACAGAATCTATTGGGTACTCAACAGTAGCGTTCTTTGCATTTCCAAGCTTTTTATACTCTAAATATAAACCTTGTTTTTTCCATCTATCTATTGTTGCCACTGATTTATTTAGCACCTTTGCAACTTGCTGCCGAGAAAGCAAAAAAGTTCCATACTTTTGATAAATTAAATTCCTGATTTCCTTCTTATCCATATTATTTGTCCTCGTAAAATATTCAACTTGTAGCTACTTGTTAAGAAAAGTATAGACAATAAAGGAAACAAATAAAAGCCCAAAAATAGGGATAAATAGGGGATTTGTAGCTATATGTAATTATTTGAAATCATATGTATTTATATGTAAAATTTGGTGAATTTGTATAAATTTTCATAGTTGCTACAGAAGGTAACAACTATGAAAAAAGTAGGGAAATTATTTTGTATGTGTAAGCTCTTCGGCAATCATCTCAGCCTGCTTCAAAACAGTTTCCGTAGCCAACATTTGCATATCTGGTGGATAACCAAACTGTCTCAGAGTTCGTTTTACTATTACTTTTAGTTTTGAGCGAACGCTCTCTTTAATGGTCCAGTCTATACTTGCATTTTCTCTTACTCTTTGTGTAAGTACGACTGCCAACTCTCGTAAGATTTCTTTTTCCATAAGCTCTTTTGCACTGTCGTTATTAGCAACTGCGGTATAAAAAGCATACTCAAAATCAGTCAACCCCATCTCTTTTGGTTCATCATCCATTTTATGAATATCTTTTGCTAGATTCATAAGCTCATCTATCACTTCAACAGCAGTGATAATTTTATTATGATATTTCTTGATTGAGTTTTCTAACATCTCCATAAGAGATTTACTCTGAACTAGATTAGTTTTCATTCTAGTTTTTATCTCATCATTGAGTAGTTTCTTCAGCACTTCAAGGGCTATATTTTTATGTTTCATCCCTTGAACTTCCATTAGGAATTCTTCAGATAGTATTGAAATATCAGGCTTTTTAATCCCAGAGGCATCAAATATATCTATAACTTGTTCTGTTACAAGTGCTTTATCTATGACTTGTCTTATAGTGGTTTCCATCTCTTCATCTGTTTTTCCACCACCAGTGCTATCAAACTTCACAAGGCGTGCTTTTACCGCTTGAAAAAATGAGATTTCATCTTTAACATCCATAGCTTCTTCATGAGGTACAGCAATAGCAAATGCTTGAGAAAGTGCAGTCACTTCACCAATGTATCTTTTTTTACCATCTTCAAGCCCTAAGATATGTTCCTCAGCTTCAAGGATAAGTGATAGTTTTTCTCTTGTATCTGCTTGAAAATAATCTTCATAAGCAAACCCATGATACATCTGAGAAACAACTTCAAGTTTTTCAAGCATAAGAGCAACTGCTTGTTCTTGTGCAAGTGCGGGATCACCTTTTCCACCACTATCGCTATAAAAAGAAAGAGCTTTTTTCAAGTCGCTTGCAATTCCAAGATAATCTACAACAAGTCCAGCAGGTTTATCTCTGTAAACTCTATTTACCCTTGCAATCGCTTGCATAAGGTTATGACCTTTCATTGGTTTATCAATGTAGAGTGTGTGCATAGATGGCGCGTCAAATCCAGTTAGCCACATATCTCTAACAATGACAAGTTTTAGCTCATCATTGGTATCTTTCATACGATTAGCTAAATCTCTTCTTTGTTGTTTAGTCGTATGATGCTTTGCTAACTCTGGACCATCACTTGAACTAGCCGTCATTACAACTTTGATAACACCTTTAGTCAAATCATCACTATGCCAAGAAGGGCGAAGAGCAATTATCTCTTTGTAGAGTTCACTTGCGATTCTTCGACTCATGGAGACGATCATACCCTTACCATCAAAAACTTCTTGTCGTTTTTCAAAGTGAGTAACTATGTCATTTGCTACTTCTTTAACTCGGTTTTTACTACCTATGAGTGCTTCAAGTTGTGTCCATTTTGCTTTGGCTTTTTGAGTCTCGCTCAAATCATCTTTTTCTATTTCACTATCTAACTCTTTTACTAGCTCTTTACCCTCATCGCTTAGTTGTATCTTTGCAAGTCTGCTCTCATAGTAAATCTTTACAGTAGCACCATCTTCAACAGCTTGTGAAATATCATAAATATCTACATAGTCACCAAACACAGCAGGAGTATTTACATCACTACTCTCAATAGGAGTTCCTGTAAATCCAAGGTAAGTAGCATTTGGTAATGCGTCTCTTAGATACTTTGCAAATCCATAAACGATTCTTTTACCAATAACATTTCCATCTTTATCTTTTTCATCAACAGTTTTTGGTTTAAATCCATACTGTGTACGGTGTGCTTCATCTGCTAATACTATTATATTTCTTCTATCTGAAAGCTCATCATAAATATTTCCCTCTTCAGGTTGAAACTTTTGGATAGTGGCAAATATAACTCCACCCGAAGCTACTTTGAGAAGTTTCTTAAGATGGTCTCTATCTTCTGCTTGTATAGGTTCTTGCCTAAGCAACGAAGCAGAAGAAGCAAATGTATCAAATAGTTGGTCATCTAAATCATTTCTATCTGTGATAACTAGGATTGTAGGGTTATTTAGGGTTAAGACTATCTTACCAGTATAAAACACCATAGAGAGTGATTTACCACTCCCTTGCGTGTGCCAAACAACACCACCCTTTTTATCTCCATGCTCGCTACTTGCTTTTGTAGTTCTCTCTACTGCTTTGTTGACGGCGTAGTACTGATGATAAGCTGCTAACTTTTTAATCGTTTCTATAGTGGTGATGCCAGTTTTAGTATCGATTTTTGTGCTTTTCTCATACACTATAAAGCTACGAATTAAATCTAAAAGAGTAAAAGGATTTAGCATACCCGTTATCATAGTTTCAACTTGAGAAATTAACTTAGAGGCTTCACTCTTACCGTCACTGCTTTTCCAAGCCATAAAACGGCTCAATCCTGCACTGATAGTTCCTGCTTTGGCTTCTAGTCCATCACTGATGATACAAAAAGCATTGTAAGTAAAAAGGGATGGTACGACTGCTTTATAAGTCTGTATCTGCTTATATGCGGAAGCGACGGTCGCATTTTCATCCACAGGATTTTTAAGTTCAACCACCACTAAGGGTAAACCATTTACAAAAATGATCAGATCAGGTCGTTTGTTTGCGCCGTTTTCTATGATGGTAAATTGGTTAGAGACTACAAAATCATTGTTTGAAACATCATCAAAATCTATAAGCTTGACGATCTCACCACGAGTCACACCATCTCTTTGGACTTCAACCGTGATACCCTCTGTAAGCATTTTATGAAAAGTTTCATTATCTGTTAAAAGTTCAGTTGTTTTCAGTCTTTCACATTGTTTTACAGCATACTCTATCTGATCGTAGTCTAAGGCAGGATTGATCGTAGCAAGAGCATTTGTAAGTTTTTCTTTAAGGATGACATCTTCAAAAGATTCTCTCATAGGGTTTTCACTATCAGGTGCTATCTCAGGAGCATAAATATATTCAAAGCCCTGCTTTTCTAAAAGTTCTATTGCAAAAAGCTCTATCTCGTTTTCGGTAATCTTATTGCTCATTTTTTCCCTTTTAACATTTTAGCCGTAGAGTCAATTTGCTTTACAAAATCTTCTTCAACACGAGAGAGTTCATTTTTTGTTTTTTCTTTGTATGCCTGGTACTCTTCATTCGCTTTTTCTAAGGCTTTGTTATGACTTACTTTACCTGAATGACCCAGTACATCTTTTCCCGTCATTTTTAAAAAGTCATCAAGTCGTTCAATCCAATCTTTCATATACATAGGCGTTTGACTCATAGCTTGTAGTTCTGCCATCTCGATGTAAGCAGTTACCATACGGTTTAAGATATTTAGCTCATCTTCATGAAGATAATTTTTGGCAATGCTTACTTCTTGCTTGGTAGGTTTGGCACCCTTAAAATTTGTCAGCCCCATATTTGGTTTAGAACTGTCTGCTCTTTGGTAGACTATTTCTGCGGCTGTATTGCCGTGAGCTGCCCAGTGCATTTTGTTTTGAATGGTTTGAAAAAACTGGATCGAGAGTTCTGACTTTGGATCGTAGTCTATGCTTGTAGCATAGATATCAAGCACTTTTCTCCAAAATACTTTTTCACTGCTTCGTATATCTCGAATTCGGGCTAAGAGTTCTTCAAAATAGTTTCCACCACCAGCTTCTTTTAAAAGCTCATCATTCATAGTAAAACCTTTTACTATGTACTCTTTAAGCCTTGCAGTTGCCCATTGGCGAAACTTAGTACCTTGAAGAGATTTTACTCTATATCCTACGGAGATAATGACATCGAGATTATAAAAGTTTGTATTATAATTTTTGCCGTCTTGAGCAGTTGTTCGGAAATTCCGAACAACTAAATCTTCTGTCAGTTCACCCTCTTCAAAAATATTTTTTATATGCTCACTGATGGTTGATTTTGACTTTTGAAATAGCTCACAAAGTTGTGCTTGTGTAAGCCATACTGTTTCATCTTCAAGTCTTGTTTGTATTTTAGTTTGACCGTCTTCTGTTTGATAAATTAATATATTTGAATTGTTCATATTGTCTGCCATTTTTAATCCATATCTTCAATTTTAATTTTTTTATTATATGTTTCAGATTCATGTTCTGCATCTTTTATATCAACAATACCCGTACCATCCAAAGACATATGTCCACTTATCTGCATAACACCCACACTATCACCCCTACCAAAAGATGGTGTAATGACTTGTTTTTCACCTATCAATGTCCAACAAATAGTTAAATTGTTTTCCGAGAGAAACTGTATAAGTTTATCCTTTCTAACCATTAGGTATGAATTTGATTCATGATATACACTTGGATCAAAGCAGATTACTTCACCATCTTTGTCTATAAAATGACCCTCTTTTTTTGAGTATCTCATTTTTAAACCTTCAAAAAGTATATTAGATGGCTTATTCATTCGCAATGAATCTTCTTTTGAATAATCAAACTCCGATTCCCAATAGTATTGTGAAGTTGTCAAACCAATTTTATGTGGATATTTTGCTTTAAATTCATGGCTATCTATTTCTGACCACTCTTCATATCCATAGTATGGATTTTGAAAAAAAGTATAAGTATCTGACCAATAAAATTCTCTATTAAACATTTGATAATGATCTTTGGCCTCAGGCATCCTATTATTCCAAAAACTTTGATTTTTAGCCCAACTTTTAAATTCAGCAATATGTTCATTTGGAATTAAATAAGCATGTAAGATATACCAAGCTTTTTTATAAACAATGTCAGATTTATCAATCCCTTTTTTTATTGGTTCTATCCAATTAGGTGCAGAATTTAAAGCAATCCATTCTTGACCTATGTCATCAGTAAAAAGTATAGAATTTTTAGGGTTTGCAAGATCATCTATAAAATTAATCCACTCTTTGTTATCCATTTTCCATTGAAAATTTTCCTTAGCACTCCACCATAATTTATTGTCTGTTTCAATATACCAATTGGATTTAGTCTCTTTTAGTAAAATTGTGGGATCTATATCTCTGACATATGGTTCATATGTCCCTTGATACTCAATATATTTTTTTTCATCATCATTCCAACCACTACTGGGATCTTCAATTTTAAAGTTATCAGCTATTCTTGCTAAAGTATCATGCATGGCTATCCATTGATACTTTTTCCCAATTCTTTCTATTTTATGATCATGTCGATTATAGCCATGCCTATTTTTCTCTTGGATAGACTTTTCAGCATCATGAAAAAAACTTCCATTGTAACCATATTCCTCAAATATTTTTTTAGTTGCATAATTGCTAATTAATTGTTCATCTTTTTTACACTCAAAGTCATATAATTTACTGCCAAATACATACCTACCAAAATCTCCATAACCGCCGATACCCCTGCCGTTACCATATTCTGTCATCATAGATGAGATTATTCGACTTTGATGGTAGTCATCATATTTATCTTCATATTTTGTCAAGTCTTCATTAGTTGGTAGTTCTTCAATAGTTGGGAAATAACTTTTATATAGTGGCTTTATCTTTTCATAGTCTATATCTAATTCAGTACCCAAATACGATATATAGTCAATTGTACTTTTAGCATAATCTCTTAGTAAAATATGGGTGACAACTTCTTCAGTATCAAAAATAGTCTTATAAATATATTCTCCGAGACCTATTAATCCGGTATTGTTCTCTGTTCTAACAGTAACCCCAAAAGCGACCGCAAATAATCGCTCTTGTATATATAATTCATCAATACCTTCAAACTTTTTTAGTAGTTCTAAAAGAACAGTGATTCTGCCTTGTAAAATTGAAATTAATGCTTTTGTGGAGTAGTCTCTCAACCGTCTATTAGATGATGTCAAAAACCAAGATACTGCTGTAGAAGTCAAAAGTAGAGATTCATCTGACACATAACTTTTATCTTCATCAGACCATGACCAGTCAATAATCCTTTTAATAGGATTTATTCCATAATCTAAACAAATGTCATTCAACAAAGGAATAAACCAAACATCTCTATCTTTCATAGAAAAATCTTTTAAATAGTTATGCATTAAATTTGCATTCAAAGGATGCCTAGTATTAGAAGCGACTAAAAAGAATGTTTCAAAAATATTTTTTTGTATATAGGGATTGTCTATATTTTTTAATACTCTATCAACTGTATGTTGAGAGATACTATCTACTTTTCTCCATAGTAAACTTTCAAAAAAACTTTCAACCAAAACTTGATTTTGATCTACCATATCTATAAGTTCTACATTACAAATTTCAGGAAGCTGTATGCTCATGGCATCAATGATGCCTCTATTATAATACATCATATCATTCTCAAAATAACTACTAAGAGATTCTTTGTCAAAAGACTCTTTAGGATTATCTTTATTTAAAAATTGTTCAAATAGATATTTTACTTTTAAATGATCTTCAAATCTTTCATATATAAAATAGATTATTTCATTATATTCTTTTGTTTCATAGCTATATTGTAAATTTTGTGTTAAAAGTCCTTCTGAAATCAAGTCATCTAGCAATCCACTATTTAACCCATAATCAGATGCAATTTTTTCAACTTTGCGATATGCAATATTATATTGAATACTTCGATTCTCAAGACTTTCTATAACCAAGCTACTTATAACTTCACTTAAAAGATTTAATTTTTTTATAGGAGGATATTTACTTATTAGTTTATCCTCAATACCCTCTATAAAAAATTTTATAATATTTGAAATGCCTTCATAACCTTCTGGTACTCGTACAAGCCCTTTCTTTTGTAATCCCTCGCAAAACAATTTTAGAAATAAAGGATTTGAAAACTCAGGATGGAGTAGTGGTATAGTAGGCTGTTCAATATTATAGTACTTAAAAAAAATCTTTGAAGCATCATATTCTATCTCATCAAAACCATAATGTGTAACTGTAACTATAGTATCATCGTTTTTTATCCCCTTAGGTATAACTAAATCATAATATGAAGAACGTATACTTAGAACCAAGCCTAGCCATTCATATTTTTTTATAGACTCTACAAAACTTACTAAATAATCTTTCCAAAAATTTCTGCCTTTTCCTTCATTAATTGCATCAATAAAAATAATTGTTCTTTTTTGCTTAACCTCTGCCTTAGCATTTAAAGCACCTAGAAATTCATCTTCATTACATTTTAGTCTTAATAGGTCATCTAATATTTGACACCAAGGAGATTTCTCTTGCATAAAATGCTGACCCAGTAAGAATATTGAATCACTTCCTTCTTCTAATCTTTGGTTTATAACATCTGCCATTAGATGAGATTTTCCAATCCCAGCTTCACCTTTTAAAATCAGATAAGGGTTATTAACCAACTTAATAAATGACTTATTTAATATATTTTGAAAATCGTAAAAAGAGCCATTAGCATCTTTTAAATCACGAATATATCCATCAAAACTAGTTGCTGTTCTATAGCCCCGTTCAGTTTTAATATTTTTTTCTTTAATCTCTTTTTCATTCAAGTCTTCTAGTAATTCAGAAATATCTTGTGAAATTGATTCTAAACTATTCAAATGACCTTCAATAATTTCAAAATTAATCTCTTCTATTCCTGTCAAATTTAATTGAAAGTATTCTGATTCAAAATCTATTAGATTCGTATTTAATTTTTCAAAATTTAGTATTAAGTTTTCATCAACAGGATGATGGTTTAGAAGTTTTCTAAAACCAACCATCATCTCATGATAAAGTTTGTCAATCTGTTCTTTAAAAGTATTATTCCTACTTAGAGCATTAAAGTTCTCGACAATTTCTAATTCAACATTAATTTCAGGTGTATATCTTGCACCTAAGTCCTTAATAGCTAATTTATTTTTATCTTGAATCCACTTATCTGATAAATCAATTTCATTAAAAAAGAATTTTTTCAATCCAGAATTTTCTTCTTTTATTAACCGCTCAACAAATTCGAAGCTTCCCCAATAAATTATATCTACCTGTTTACTATAAGTATCTAGTGCAAATTTTTTCCACTTTTCAACCTTTTCATTCCATTTATCCATAAACCATTTTTGGCTATCTATTCGAGGATCAGCTCTGTCTAGTGGGATAGCTATGTAATATGTAACCATTTTAGGGTGTTTTTCTAAAGCTATTTTATATGAGTGTTCAACTTGATTCCATTGAGTTTCTTGAGGGGTAGAAGTAAACCATTTAGCTTGAAAGCCAATTTCGTCACCATTTTCCAAAACTACATAACATTCAACACCACCATCAGGATTGCCTACTTTTGTAAAATCATTTTTATTTTCAATATGCTCTTTCTTGGCTAATTGACAAAGTAGTTCTTCAAAAGCATCATTTTGGGAACTATTTAGACTAATTAGATTTGTCCAATGAAAGTTACTCATATTGAAATTCTAACCTCACCACTCATCAGTTTAGGCAGAAGCGTATCTCTCATGTTTTCAAGAGTTTTGATTTGCTTTTGATTTTGTACTGTTTTCAAATAGTTGGGTTCTAATAATTTTGAGAATTCTTTTATCTTATCAACTGATGGAGTTAAAAAATTTATATTTAATATATCTTCAGGCTTTACTCTTTGATGGCTTCCACTTGTACCAGAGGCAGACATTGTCAAATCACCAATAACTTTATCTGATTTTAAAAGTGTTGATATGAAAGGGAAAAACTCTTTTTCATTTGGTTGTATTACTTGAAACTCAGTAGAACAAATTGAATTTACTTTAGGTTCAAAGAAAATATCCCATACTCTTGGAGTTTTTGGATTTAGTTTTGACATTAAAATTGAAAAAGCTTCTACTTGATATTTATTACTTTTAATATCTGAACCCAACTCAATATTTGGTTCTTTATTTGTATCAAAAGCAGGTAAGCTAAAATGTAAAAACTCATCATTAGGATTTTGTGCAGGTTTTATACTAACTTTTTTATGAGTAGCAATATCTTCTAGTTTACAAGTTTCCCATTCATCATCAGCCTCTTCAATAAACCATTGTCTAAAAAGTGTTTGTGCTAGTTCTTCAAGGGTTTTGTTTTGGCGGTGGAGGAGGTCGATTTTATCATCAAGGGAGCTTAGAACTTCTGCTATTGCTTTTTGTTCTTCAATTGGAGGAAAAGGAACTTTAACAGTATTAAAAATTGTATGATTCATATCTGGTTGTACAGAACCAGCAGAAATATTTGTTAAATATTCTCTTATATTTTCACGATTAAAATAATGGTAATAAAATGGGAGATACACTTCATCGCGTTTTGGGACTATCCTAAAACAGTTGTTGTGAACTACTCCTTTTTTTCCCATAAAAACCATACCTACAATTCCAGTTCGAGTAAATATTAAATCATTTTCATTTGCAATACATTTTTTGGGAGCTTCTTTATCGTTTACGAAAAACTCTTGTGTATTTTCTTGTAAATCTTTTATTCGTAATAAAGGCAAAGAAGATTTTTCAACAAGTAGATAATCAGTTTTTTTATTTATTGCCAAACCTTGATAAAGGTTTGCAATATCTCCAATATTTACTTCTTTCCATTCAGCCATCAATAACAACCTTTGCCAAGTTATCATTAATTCTTTGATTGAGTGCTTCTTCCTCTTCCATCTGCTCTTTTAGTTCTTGTTGTAGAGTTGCAAATCTCTCTCTAAAATCAAACTCATCATCAACCTCTTCAAGCCCTACATACCGCCCAGGAGTTAGCACATAGTTTAACTCTTTTACCGCGTCTAATGAAGCTGATTTACAAAATCCTTTTATATCTTCATACTCACTATTTCCAGTTTTCCAATCATGATACACCTTAGCTATATAGTCTGTATCTTCATGGCTAAACTCTTTAGTTCGTCTGTTGATAAGTGCTCCCATATTTCGAGAGTCTATAAAGAGTATATCTTTAGTAGTTCTTCCTCTTTTCATAAACCATATAGTTGCTGGAATTTGTGTATTTAAAAAGAGTTTTGCAGGTAGGTTCACTATACAGTCAACCAAGTTAGCTTCTATAAGAGCTTTTCTTATCTCTCCCTCATTTGAAGTATTTGATGTAAGACTTCCTTTGGCTAGTACAAATCCTGCCGTTCCTGTAGGAGCAAGATGATAAAGAAAGTGTTGTATCCAAGCATAGTTTGCATTTCCCTCTGGTGGCGTTCCGTATTTCCATCTTCCATCATTTCGTAGCAAATCACCGCTCCAGTCACTTACATTAAAAGGTGGATTTGCGATGATAAAGTCTGCTTTTAAATCTTTGTGGGCATCATTTAAAAATGAGCCTTCATTGTTCCATTTAACTTGAGAGCTGTCAATTCCTCTAATGGCAAGATTCATTTTTGCTAATCGCCATGTAGTTTGGTTTGACTCTTGACCGTAGATAGAAATATCGTTTATCTTTCCTTGGTGTTCTGTCACAAACTTTTCAGACTGAACAAACATACCACCACTACCGCAACAAGGGTCAAATACTCTCCCCTTGTATGGTTCTAACATTTTTACAAGAAGTTCAACAACACTCTTTGGAGTATAGAATTGTCCACCCTGCTTACCCTCTGCAAGTGCAAACTCCCCTAAAAAATACTCAAACACATGCCCAAGCACATCGGCACTTCTAGCTTTTGCATCTCCAAAAGCGATGTTTCCTATAAGGTCTATAAGTCCACCAAGAGATTTAGAGTCAAGGTTATCTTTTGCATATACCTTTGGAAGCACGCCTTTTAAAGAGCTATTTTCTTTCTCTATGGCGTCCATCGCTTCATCAACAATCTTTCCGATATTTGGTAGCTTAGCATTTGAGAGAAGAAATGACCATCTAGCAGTAGGTGGAACAAAAAATACATTTTCAGCTTTATACTCATCCATATCTTCAGGATCAGCACCTGCATACTCACCCTCGCCAGCTTCAAGTTTATTATAAAGCTCAAGGAAACTATCAGAGATATATTTTAAAAACACAAGCCCCATTACCACATGCTTATACTCTGCGGCGTCTATATTTTTTCTAAGTTTATCTGCGGCTTTCCATAGTTGTTTTTCTATTGATTCTTCTTGTTTCTCTTTTGCCATATTTTGTATACTCTTATCATTAAAATTTATTTCTTTTTATTTTAGCGAAACTTGACAATAAATGAGTTTATTTACCAATAGTTGGTGATATGTGTGTAGAATTTTTTTGTGGGTACTCAAAGATAAATCTTGATTTGAGGAGTCAAGATAAAAATAAAAAATTGCTAATTTTACACACATTGCAATTAAAAAATAAGACAAGACTTTATTACTGGAAAATATTGTCAAATAGTGAAGCTAAGTATTTATTATTTAGCTGTCTAGCTGAAAAGCTAGACTAAAAAAATAATTTAAAACACATGATAAATAATAGTAAAAGCTCATATTAAGTACTCTAAAGATTACTTGAAGTTGAGCAGAGTGAAAGGATACAAGCACTAAAAAATAGAAAAGAAATAAATTGGATTTATTTCTTGATATCTTTAGTGACTTTAATTTTTGGATCATTCCCTAGTATGGGAAAACTTTCCAATCACATCGCAGACTTTACATTTCAAGTTATAGGATTTTTAGCTAGGCCTTATATTTACGAGGTCTCTCAAAAAAGATTATTGACAAGATTAGAGTTGGCTATATATTTCGGTCGATCCACAAGTTGGGTCAGAGACAGAATAGACAAAGGAGGTGTTTTAATGATTAATATACATTTTTACGACTTCTGCGGTGTGATCCTTTACAATAGAGAACAAATAGAAGCTGATATAATATCAGGTTCTATCTAAATAATCATATTGACCCACAAGCCCTCTTTATTGGCATAGTGCTAATAACTCTCCGTGTATCTCCCTCTTAATGTCTAATTCCAGAATAGATGGGGAGAGAGAAACTTCATTTTAAACAAACAACACTCAAAAATTTTAGTAAAATCATCCGCTATTTACTTTAAAACAGCACTTTAGAGGATATATGCTTCGTTCCTCAGCTTCAAGTACTATTACCCTTATAGAGCCAACGACACCATCAGATTTTGTTGTCAGAACCTTGATTATTCTAGAGTATCTTTTTGCTGTGCTTAGAGAGATTTTGGCTTGTTTGGAAATGTTTCGATAGGTTAGTTTAATTTTTTTTCGTAGTAATACTTCTATTGCAACTTTTATCTTAGAAGCTGTCCTTATTCTTTTTATATCTTTGGTACGAGCTTGAGACTTTTTTTGTCGCCTTACGACCTCTTTTATATACTCAGTATGAGGTAAGTTCTCAATCTTTTTAAATCCCATTGCTCCTATTTTATACTTCTTTGCCGATTTGAAATTATGCTTATTTTCTTCACAAAACTTACAAACAGACTTAATAATAGCTTTTGGCTTTATAGGCTCATCAAATTGCTCATTGATAAGCTCTGCTTGTTTTTCTAGCTTCTCTTTTAAGTCTTTATGCTTTGCTATCTTGTATCCATAAAATCGAAGTTGATTAAACAGATCTATGTGTCTACTGCCAGTGCTTTGATACTCTGACCATTCTGTACTAGCTTTGTACTGCTCTTGTTTAATAATAAAATTTTTAAAGTCTTCTAGGTCGTAAGCAAGATCGTTGTATATGACTCTATACACTTGTGTATTTAAAAAGTTCTTTGTTTGATGATTTTGGTATGCTAGATCTGCACCTATAAGTTGTTTGACGCTATCGACAATAGCTTTATAGTACATAACAGCTTTTTTATTTTTTTTTGAGACTGGAATATTAAGTAGCCATATGAGATGAGCTTTATCGTTGTCTAAGTTGAGGGTTTGGATAGTGGGAGTTGGAAGACCGACTGCATTCCACTCTGTAAGTAGTTCTTCATCGTCTACATCCATGATAATAGCATTGAAGTGTGTATCAGTATTAAGTTGTATCTGTTTATATTTTTCAGGGTTCTTTTTGAGATATTTGACTGGTAAAATATTCATGTACCCATGGTTATTGAAAAGCCTGATTTTGTTAAAGCGATTTAATGTTTTATTTAATTCGTTATACTTTTGAAATTTTTGCATTTCCATTTAGCAATTTATCTGAGAGTAAAAAGCTAAAGAGAGCCAAAACTAAAGCTTTTTAAATTACTCTGTGCAAGGACTCAATTGAGCCCTTAGCAAGCAAGTTTTGGCTCCCTGCACACAGTAATTTGTACGCAAGAAGTATAATATTTCCCAAAAATTTTTGCCTGATTACAATATGACTGCTATTGATTACAGATGAAGATACAAGACATTAATTGATGATATAAAGCTATAATAATTTGATGCTAAAGCTTAAAGTGGAGTTGATTTTAAAGAGTTTTTTTAAAGAAGAATTTGATGCTTTGATATCTCTGGTGACTAATAGGTGACAAAAGTGCTTTTTTCTGAAACTTAAAATGTATACTAAAGCTCGTATTTATGGGGTTTAAAGAAGTTTTTAAAAGTAGATGGTGCGGATGAGAGGACTCGAACCTCCACACCGTGAGGCACCAGATCCTAAGTCTGGCGTGTCTACCAATTTCACCACATCCGCATAGTAGAAGTGTTTAACGTCTCTTCAGACAAGTGGTACGCCCTACACGATTCGAACGTGTGACCGATGCCTTAGAAGGGCATTGCTCTATCCAGCTGAGCTAAGGACGCATCTGTAAGAGTGGTGCGCCCGATAGGATTCGAACCTATAACCGTCGGATCCGAAGTCCGATACTCTATCCAGTTGAGCCACGGACGCCACTTAAAAATTTTTGAGTATCAAGTGTTATTATTATTTGTATCATGGGGTGGGATACGAGGCTCGAACTCGCGACCCCCAGTGCCACAAACTAGTGCTCTAACCAACTGAGCTAATCCCACCATGAATGATTATAAAAAAGGATGGTCGGGGTGAAAGGACTCGAACCTTCGGCCCCTTGGTCCCAAACCAAGTACTCTAACCATACTGAGCTACACCCCGACCTGATCATTAAAAAGCTCATAGCTGATTAATGAGGCGAAATTATATTCAATTCTTTTCATAATGTCAAGAGCTTTTTTGCATTTCTTTTGTTTTTTAGTATAATATTTTCACGTAAAGGGGGATGAGAGGATGAAAATAGCACGATTCGGGCGGATAGGATTTATTTTGGCGGCTGCGGGAAGCGCCGTCGGGCTTGGGAATATATGGAAATTTCCTTACATCACGGGGGAATACGGCGGAGGCGCTTTTGTTCTTATCTATATGGTAACGGTAGTTCTCATAGGGGTTTCCGTGATGATGGCGGAGATGCTTATCGGCTATATGGGGCGAATGGATACGGTAAGTTCCTTTGAAAAGCTCGCACCCGCAAAGAAGCATCTTTGGAAGTTCGGAGGGTTTCAAGCGCTTGCGGGGCTTTTTGTGATGACTTTTTATTCGGTGGTGATCGGGTGGATTTTTCACTATATCGCTACCTCGCTCTCAACGCTTCCCTCCTCCGTCAAAGAAGCCGAAACGGTTTTTAGCGCCATGTTGCACCAAGGTTTTTGGACGCAACTTTTCTACCACACCCTCTCTTTTGGCATCATCACCTACGTTCTCACCCGCGGCATCAAAGGGGGGATCGAAAAGCTCAACCTCGTTTTAATGCCCTCGCTTGTCCTTATACTTCTTGGCATGTTTCTCTATGCGCTCACCCTCGACACCTTCTCAAAATCGGTAGATTTTATGTTCACAAGCGACTTCTCGAAAATCGACTCCAACGCATTTGCCGTGGCAGTCGGGCATGCGTTTTTTACCCTCTCTCTTGGCATGGGTGCCATTATGACCTACGCCGCTTCGATGGAGAAAAACGCAAATATTGTCACAAACACCCTTTGGGTAGTCTTTCTTGATACTTTTATAGCTATCTTGGCGGGGCTTGTTCTTTTTACCTTTCTTTTTGAATACGGTTCGGGTCCCGCCAAAGGTCCGGGGCTTGTATTTATCTCGCTCCCTGCGGCGTTTTTCGAGATGGGGGTTTTAGGAAACTTTTTTGCAGTGCTGTTTTTTCTTGCCCTTGCATTTGCGGGGCTTACCTCTGCGGTATCCCTCACCGAGCCGATGGTGCAGTATTTTATCGACCGTTTTTCTTGGAGCCGCCTCAAAGCCTCCCTTTCGATGGGGCTTTTCTTCTACCTTGTGGGCGTGGTGGTGATACTCTCGAACATCGAAGAGACGAAAGAGTATCTCACGTGGGGTTCTAAAACGCTCTTTGACTGGATCGATTTTGTAACCGCATCGATCATGCTCCCGCTTGGCGGGCTTATCATGGCGCTTTTTATAGGGTTTGCCGTAGAGAAATCGCGCGTCGCTTCGGTGATGCAGCCCCACTTGGGCTTTACCTTCGAGCTTTGGTATTTCACCCTCCGCTACGTCACCCCTTTGGCGATGGTCGTTGTGATGGTCAACCTCTACATGGAGTTTTTCAAATGAACACGATAGAGCAACAATGCAGAGAACTCCTCAAAAATGCGGGGATAAACACCGCTTCAGAGATCGATTTTAGCATCAACGACGAGGTACAGACCTTTACCTACGAAACACTTATTGGGCTCTATATGCAAGCGTCCGAAGCATCGCAGCTTGTTTTTTTACGCGCACTTGAAAAATCTATGGAAACGGGTGCAAAAGGGATTGAGAGATTTTTTGAAGGGATGGGGCAACTTTTACTTTTAAGCCACCTCAGCCAAAAATTTGAAGCCTAAGCCCGCATGCCATGGCATGTGGGTGTTAGAATTGGATCAGTCCGTCGATCGGGCTTGATGCCGTAGCGTAAGGGCGTTTAGCAATACGCCCCGCCAAATAGCTCATACGCCCTGCGATCACCGCGTGTTTCATCGCTTCTGCCATCGCGATAGGGTTTGCGGCTCCCGCGATCGCCGTGTTGGTTAAAACACCTTCGGCACCGAGTTCCATCGCGTACGCCGCATCGCTCGCACATCCTATCCCCGCATCGACGATCACGGGAACCTTCACTGCTTCGCGGATGAAAACTATATTATAAGGGTTTTGGATTCCAAGACCGCTTCCTATCGGTGCAGCAAGCGGCATGATGGCATGTGCGCCCGCATCTTCGAGGCGTTTTGCCATAATCGGATCGTCCGACGTGTATGCCATAATGGTAAAGCCGTCTTTTGCCAAGATTTCACATGCCTTGATGGTCTCAAGCACGTCGGGGTAAAGGGTTTTTTGGGTATCGCCGATCACTTCGAGTTTGATAAGGTCGATCCCCGTTGCCTCGCGCGTTAAGCGAAACGTCGTAATCGCCTCCTCTGCCGTGACACACCCCGCGGAGTTTGGCAGAAATTTCACGTTCGTCCCCTTAAAAGTATCGCGAAGATTCTCTTTGTCGGGGTCGGTGATGTTGAGGCGGCGCACCGCTACGGTGATAAGTTCGCTCCCGCTTGCAAGCGTCGCTTCTTTTGTTGTTGCAAAATCTTTATATTTTCCGCTTCCTACGATTAAGCGGCTTCCTAGTTCATATTTTCCGATTTTTAATTTTGTATCCATTTTTTATCCTTGATAAAATTGTTTATAGATCCCGAATCACGTTCGGGATGACGTGAAAAGCACCATTGCGCGAGGCTTTATACCATAGCGTTTCTTACAACTCTTTGAGTCCTTCGATCAACTCTTCGGGCGTGAGGGAAAAATCAGCTCCGCGGTAGTTTTGCGCAAGCTTGGCATGTGCGAGCGAAGCGTGTAGAGCGGCTTGAAGCGGAGAATATCCCTGTGCCAAGAGTGCGCCGATCATCCCGCTGAGCACGTCGCCGCTTCCCCCTTTGGCAAGGGAGGGCTTTCCGTGAGGGTTGACGTACGATCTCCCCTCCCCCGCGATAATGACGTTGGCACCTTTTAAAAGCAACACGGCATCGGGGTAGTTTTTGCTAAAAAGCTCCGCATAAAAAAAGCGGTTATCTTGAAGCTCCTCCACACTCACGTCGGCAAGTCGCGTCTGTTTTAAAAGCGACGTAAACTCTTTTGGGTGGGGTGTCAGTACGATATTTTTGCGCTTGAGCAGCTCCAAAACTCTTGGCATGCCAAAGATGTCGGCATCGGCAACAAGGGGGAGTTCGTTATCCAAAAAGGCATCTATCTCCTCGTCGCTAAACTCGTTTCCAAGCCCCATGCCAAGCGCCAAGGCGGTCGCGTTTTTGGGGAGTTCGTGGGAGTACATAATGGTGTGGGGAATCTCTTTTTGTTCGTACCCCACCAAGCTCACAAGCCCCGCGCCGAAGCGAAGCGCGGCTTTGGCACTTAAAATACCCGCGCCGCTTTTTTCTCCCAAGGCAAGTGCAAGATGCCCGAAACTCCCTTTGTGGGTGTTTTTTGCCTCTCTATACGGAAGCTGCATATCTTGCAAATCTAAAAGAAACCGATTGCTCTCCCCCTCGTAAGAGCTGCGTGCAATCCCGAGATTTGCCACGCTTATCTCCCCGACAACCTCTTTGGCGGCGTCGGAAAACAAACTCGTTTTTAATGCCCCCATCGTAATGGTCGCATCGGCTTTGAGGGTCTCTTTGGCATGTGTGCCGTTTTTACGCAAACCCGAGGGGATATCGCAAGCGAGCACAAAACTATTGAAAGAAGCCGCATTGTGCAAAAGAGTTTGAAGTTCCGCGGGAAATGCACCCTCAAACCCCGTGCCCACAAGTGCATCTATAAGCACGTCGCAAGGCTCTACCTCTTGGCATGTAGGAACGCCCAGAGCCTCGGCTCTTTGCGCTTGCAGAATTGCCATGTGGGATTTTGGAGGTTTGGCGTAGAGGATTTTTACTTTATAATCGCCGTGCAGAATTCTTGCACATGCCATGGCATCGGCGCCGTTGTTGCCGCTGCCGCATACCGCAAGAACACGCACCCCTTTTGGGAAGCTGGCTTTGACGTACTCCGCCATACCGTTTGCGGCGTGTTCCATCAAAATATCTTCACTTAGATAATACGTTTGGTAACATCTTTGATCGAGCGAGCCGACCTCCTCAAAAAGCTTTTGCATTATTCTTTTTTCGCGTCGTACTCGTCTATCGTAACCATGCTGGTTTTGATGTCGTTAAACAAAAGGGTCGGGTGCGCCATACGGCATTGGTAAAGAAACTTGTTTTTAGGCAGCGCTTTGAGCGTCGAAGTGTTGAAGTAGTCGAGATTCGAGCACTTTCCAACGTACAAGAAGGTAAAAAGAAGCTTGATCTGCGCATTTTCAAACGTAATGTTAGGTTGTGAAAGAAACGTCAAACCGTATTTTTTGAGGTTCAAAAAGCTTAGCATATAGAGCAAAAAGTCCTCGAATTTTGCGTAAAACCCTTCCAAAGAGTCGATATCGTGGAAGAAATAGTAGTAATTATCCAAAAGCCCTTTATGTTGCAACGTCTGCGTAAGCTTACTTTTTACATCTTTTTTAGTCGCGAAAAAGCTCGGATCGACCGCCATGTAGATATGTTTTTTCTCTTGCACGAGGGCATCGAACTCTTTGTCGAACGCTTCGCTTTCGTTAAAGCGGATATAGTTGAAATGTTCGTCTTTGTAACGATCTTCGATCTGCTCTACGCTCGAGTCGGCGAAATCGATGTAAAGTGTCGGGATCTCGTTGTCGATGACGAAATTTCTGATACGACATGCCAAGTTCGTTTTCCCCGAACCCGTCTCCGCAAGGATCAGCGTGTTGTAGTAAAGGTGTCTCTCTTCAAGCACAAGTGTGTCGATACTACTCACATATTTTCCGATTTTATCTCTTATCTTTTTCATCGTTTCCTCCAAAATTTTTTACAGTGTTGTATCTTAGTAAAAATTTGCATAATTTAGCTTAAAGCCAAAACCTTCTCGATCGCCTCGGGCATGATTTCGTATTCGAGTTTTTTGATCTTTTTCGTAAAGCTCTCAAGCGTTTCGTCGGGTTCGCGCACAAAGCTTTTTTGCAAAATAATCTCCCCGCTATCCAGCTCGTTGCTCACCCTGTGCACGCTTACGCCGCACACCGCATCGCCGCTTGCAAAGCTCGTCTCTATCGCATTTGCGCCCTTGTATTTGGGAAGCAGCGAGGGGTGAAGGTTGATGGAGCGGATGTTTGCGGTAAACACCTCGGTGAGAATGCGCATAAAGCCGCTGAGCACCACCAGATCGGGTTCGTAGCTTTTTATGCGCTCCACGAGTGCTCCATCAAACGCCTCGCGCGTAGCAAAATCGGCGTGGGGAAGCACCTCGACGTGAACCCCCAAAGCTTGCAGTTTTGCGATTCCGTTTGCCTCTTTGTTGTTGGTGAGTGCACATGCCACGAAACATTTGCGAGTGTGTAGAATCTTCACAATATTTTCGGCATTTGAGCCTTCACCGCTAAAAAGTAACACTATTGTTTTCATCGTTTTCGGTTCTGTTTTTTGCATGTGCAAGTATAACGCATTTATTGCTCTCTAGCGAGGCTAAAGCCGCACTTGCAAATGCAAAGAACACCCTAATGCCCCTTTGTAATCATGGCGTAATCGAAATGTTTTAGCATGCCAAAACTCTAAACAAGGACACCACGACACGTGCAATACAGATCGATTTTTATCTCCGACGTTCACTTGGGTACGAGGTACGCGCAAGCGCAAAAACTTTTGGAGTTTCTCCGCGACAACGAAGCGGAACATCTCTACCTCGTAGGGGACATCATCGACGGTTGGGCGATCAAGCGCAAAATCTACTGGGGTCAAGCCCAGTCCGACCTGATTCAAAAACTGCTGCGCAAAGCCAGAAAAGGCACCGAAGTCACCTTTATCACGGGGAACCACGACGAATTTATACGCCCTTTTTTACCTCTGTTTTTGGGCGATCACCTCAAAGTGATAAACGAATGTAGCCATTTCGGGCTTGACGGCAAAAAATATTTCGTCACCCACGGCGATTTTTTCGATTCCATCACCATGAACAGCCGCTGGCTCACCCACATAGGCGACCTTGGCTACGACATGCTTTTGTATCTCAACAAATATATCAACCGCATCCGCAAACTCTTTCGCATCAACCGCTACTGGTCGCTCTCAAAATACGCCAAAGAGAGCGTGAAAACATCGCTCAATTTCATTACGGGGTTTGAAGAGGTACTTGCCGTACATGCCAAAGAGCTCGGCTACGACGGGATCATCTGCGGGCATATCCATAAAGCGGAACATAAAATGATCGATGGTATAATCTACCTCAATTGCGGCGACTGGGTCGAAAATTGCACCGCAGTTGTCGAAACACTCGAGGGAGAATGGAAAATAATACGCCTCCAACCCAACCAGCACTAACGATAGCACTCGCTCTCTCGGGCGGAGCTGCACGCGGGAGTTTCCATCTCGGGTTTATCCAAGCACTTTTGGAAAACAACGTCCGCATCGCCGCAGTAAGCGGCACGAGTGCAGGGGCGATTGCGGGGGGTGCCTTGGCATGCGGCATCGCACCCAAAGAGGCGCTGGAGGTTTTAAAATCCAAACCGTTTCGCAAGGTGTTTCGATTCGGATGGTTTAAAAAATCGCTCATCAAAATAGACACGAAAAGTTCTTTATTCGACAAAATTTTTCCCCTTAGCGACCTAAGCCAAACCAAAATCCCCCTCTACGTCTGCGCCACCGACATCAATGCAAACGAAGCGATCTTTTTTAACAACGGCGATGGGAAAAAGCTGATCCTTGCTTCCTGCGCGCTTCTTCCGTTTTTCGAGCCGATCCCCTACGAGGGGAAGATGCTTGCAGACGGCGGTTTTTTAGAGCTTTTGCCCACGACGCCGCTGCTTAAATACAACCTCCCCATCCTCTCGATAAACCTCCACCCGCCCCTTACCATCGACGCCAAGAGCGATTTTAAAACCATCGCCCTTAAAGCGTACGATTTTCTCATCACCGCCAACGCCAAAAAAGACAGGGAAAACTCTACGTGGTACGTCTCGCCGAGCGAACTCGAACAGATAAAAATGCACACCCTCGCCGATTTGCAAAAAGGGTACGATCTCGGATACGAATCGGGGCTACAATGGTGTGAAAACACGCTATAATCACGCTTATGAATTATAAAGCAATAGCACAAGAAACACTTACCATCGAAGCCCAAACCCTCCTCAAAGCCGCATCGCAAATAGATGAAAACATCGAAAAAGCGGTCGAAACGATCCTTGCATGCCAAGGTAAACTGATTGTGAGCGGCGTAGGAAAATCGGGGCTCATCGGCGCAAAAATCGCCGCGACGTTCGCTTCTACGGGAACGCCGAGCTTTTTTCTGCACCCGACAGAAGCGCTCCACGGAGATTTGGGGATGATCGGCAAAAACGACGTCGTTTTGGCAATCAGCTACAGCGGCGAAAGCGAAGAGCTTAGCTCCATCCTTCCCCACATCAAGCGTTTTGGTACCCCCGTTATCGGGATGACCAAAAACGCCGCTTCCACCCTCGGGCGTTTTAGCGATATCGTGCTCAAAGTAGAGATCGAAAAAGAGGCTTGCCCTCTTGACGTGGCACCCACAAGCTCCACCACCCTCACCCTCGCCCTAGGCGATGCGTTGGCGGTGTGTTTGATGAAAGCGCGCAACTTCCAAAAAAGCGATTTTGCGTCGTTTCACCCGGGCGGTGCTTTGGGCAAAAAGCTTTTTGTAAAAGTGAGCGATCTGATGCAGACCAAAAATCTCCCTATCGTCTCGCAACATGCCAACGTAAAAGAGGCGATCGTAGCGATCGGAGAGGGGCGTTTGGGCACCGTGTTGATTGTCGATGCAGACCGTAAGCTTATCGCTCTTATGAGCGACGGCGATATCCGCCGCGCGCTGATGCGTGAGGATTTT
>Ga0265294_10002403_pt1 | contig 24611 bp, 24 predicted proteins | sample MunlanPumphouse3_FD_192504 | JGI IMG/M metagenome (GOLD analysis project Ga0265294, IMG submission 192504) | Groundwater microbial communities from a municipal landfill in Southern Ontario, Canada - Pumphouse #3 | ecosystem: Environmental > Aquatic > Deep subsurface > Groundwater | place... | reverse complement strand
TTTGATCGGTTGCCTCTGCTTGGGAAGCTTGGTCAGTTCGATGAAGCCTCGATATGCCGTCGCCGTGGCGTTTTTGGGGATGAGCGCATCGCTGGCATTGTTCATACGTTTACATTCCCTTGTACTTGCGTATCTGGCTCTTGCCTGTTACGGACTGTTTATGAGCATGCTGTGGCCGTCCATCGAAGCATGGTTGTCCCGTGGCAAAGAAGGGGAGGCGTTGAACAGGGCTTCAAACAGTTTCAATTTTTCCTGGAGTCTCGCCGCAGGGCTCGCCACGTGGATCGCTGGTCTGTTGGTGGAGATCTCCGTCGTCCTGCCGTTCGTCGTGGGAATCGTAATGCTGCTGGCGCTCTGCCTGTACGTGAGCCTTGCCGCCTACCTCGCTCCCGGCATGCGTGCGATGCCGAGTGAGAAGGTTTCGATCGAGGAGGAAAAGCAGGAAGACAAGAGCACGCCGCTCAGGTTTTTCTGCTGGGCGGGAATCGTTCTCGTGTATACCGGAATGAGCGTCGTGCAGAATATTTTTCCTCTGTATGCACAGGACGTGTTGAACATCAGCGAATCGATGACCGGATTGCTTCTTCTGGTACGTGGCGTCGCTACCTGTTTTACGTTTGTCTTTCTCGCACGAACGAATTTCTGGCAGTTCAGCCGACGGACGATCCTGTTCTCCCAATTGGGGTTCGCATTGGTTTGCTTCTGGGGCGCCGTGATTCGTTCCCCGGGATGGTTCGCCCTGTGTTTCCTTACGTTCGGCGTGGTTTTTGCCTTTGGCTATTCGCTTTCCATGTTCCATGGGGTTGCGGGATGCCAGAAACGGGCAAGACGCATGGCCATCCATGAAATTCTGCTTACCGTTGGACAGATCGCCGGTTCGGTCATCGGCGGAGTGATTTATCAATTTCAAAGTTTCCCGAGAATCCTGATGCTTTACGGTGCCATCGCCTTGATCGTCGTTGCCATCGAGTCCTTGGTACGGATGAAAGCAGTCCGCTGACGACTAGGCATAGGAGTGGCTTTGGCATACAATTTGTTGCATGGCACAGACAATGACGGAAAAAATCCTCCGCGCGCATCTCGTGGAGGGAACCTACAAGACGGGAAACGACATCGGGATCCATATTGACCAGACGCTGACGCAGGACGCAACCGGGACGATGGTATATCTTGAATTCGAGTCTCTCGGCATCGATCATGTCAAAAATGAACTGGCGGTGAGTTACGTGGATCACAACACCGTGCAAGTCGGGTTCGAAAACGCGGACGATCATGCATACTTGCAGTCGGTCGCCGCGAAAATCGGCGCCGTATTCTCGCGTCCGGGAAACGGAATCTGCCATCAAGTTCATCTGGAACGGTTCGGTAAAAGCGGCGCGACATTGCTCGGCTCTGACAGCCATACCCCGACGGACGGCGGACTCGGCGCACTTGCCATCGGTGCCGGGGGGCTGGACGTCGCTTTGGCGATGGCCGGACGTCCGTTCCATCTGATCGTTCCGAAAATCATCGAGATCCGTCTTTCCGGCAAACTGAAGCCATGGGTTTCCGCAAAGGACGTAATCCTTACCGTGCTGGAACATTTCACCGTCAAAGGGAACGTCAACACGGTTTTTGAATACACCGGCGACGGAGTTACGGACTTGGATGTACCGGCCAGGGCTACGATTTGCAACATGGGCGCGGAGTGCGGGGTGACGACCAGTTTGTTCCCCAGCGACCGTGAGACGCTTCGGTTCCTTGCTGCGCAGGGTAGGGGGGAGGCTTACCGACCGTTTGCCGCGGACAAGGACGCGGTATACGACGGTTTGTTTGAGATCGACCTGGCGAACGTCACGCCGAAAGCAGCGTGCCCCCACAGTCCGGGGAACATCAAGGACATCAAGGATTTGGCCGGCATGGAGGTCGATCAGGTTCTGGTGGGTTCCTGTACCAATTCCAGCTATACGGATTTGGTGAAGACGGCCCGGATCCTCGACGGGCATGTGGTCTCGCCAAAGGTAAGCCTCGGCGTGGCGCCTGGTAGCAGGGAAGTGCTCCAGATGATCTCCGAAAACGGAATCCTCTCGTCGTTGGTGAGGAGCGGGGCGAGGATTCTTGAAAGCGCTTGTGGATTTTGCATCGGTAATCACCAGAGTCCGAAAAGCCGCGCCGTGTCCCTGAGAACCAGCAACAGAAACTTCGAGGGAAGAAGCGGAACAAAGGACGCACAGGTGTATCTGGTCAGTCCTGAAACGGCGGCGCTCGCCGCAATTTACGGGAAAGTGACCGATTCCGCTACCGTCGACATCCCATATCCCGTGGTTTCAATGCCCGATCGATACGACGCGGACGATTCGATGTTCATCTTTCCTCCGAAAGATGGTTCGGAGGTGAAAGTCGTCAGGGGACCGAACATCGGGGATCCTCCGAAGGGCGTGCCGCTTGACGACCGCTTATATGGCGTCGCGACCATCAAAGTCGGGGACAAGATCACTACCGATCACATTATGCCGGCGGGAGCCCGCCTGAAGTATCGGTCGAACATTCCGGCATACAGCACGTTCGTTTTTGAGAATATTGACAGTGACTTTTCAAGAAAAGCTGCGGAGAACAGGGACGCGAAAGTCGCAAATTTCATTATCGCGGGGTATTCGTACGGACAAGGGTCGAGCAGGGAACACGCAGCGATCTGCCCGATGTATTTGGGTGTGAAGGCCGTCATCGCGCTTTCCATTGAACGAATTCACCAAGCGAATCTTTGCAACTTCGGCATTCTTCCGCTTACGTTCAGAAGCGAAAAGGATTATCAGTCGGTCGTCCAAGGGGATACACTGGAGATGGACGACGTGCATGCTATGGTGAGGAAAGGCGAGTTCGTTCTCCACGACGTGACCCAAGGAGCGGATATCGCCCTTGATCTTGTTGCGACGGACGAACAGAAGGAAATGCTCCTTCATGGAGGGTTGCTCAATCTATTGAGGGATCAGCGGCAAGATGAGGCAGATAGGAACGGAAATCCGTGAGAATTCCCGCCACGCAGGGCTGTGACGCGACTCTCCTCGTTTCCGCGTACGGGCTTGCGACGACATAGATTCGTTGGACGCCGGCTCGTCGTGCTGCCTCCACTCCCGGCGGTGAATCCTCGAAGACCACCGTTTCTTCCGGCGTGCAGTGCAAAAGCTTCATTGCGTCGCAGTAGATGTCCGGTTCCGGTTTTCCTTTTCGCGATCCATCATCGTACAGAATGTTTTTCCCGAACAACGAGAGAACGGGAAACCATTGCAGATAGCTTTCTGTGTTGGAGCGTGGCGCTCCCGTGGCGATCGCCATGCGCAGCCCCGCTTCCTTGGCCGTGCGTATCAGTTCTTCGGCTCCCGGGGCGAGGAGGGGAATTCCCTTCGCTCGGCATAACGATCGATAATACCGTTCCTTTTCCTCGATGACTCTGTGTATCGTCTCGTCCGAAGCATCCCCGCCGAGGAAGAAACGTGCCGTTTCAACGCTGTTCCTCCCGTTGAATACGCATCGCTCGTCCGTCCCGTACGGTTTGCCACGGTATAGACGGGAAACCCTGTCCCACGCCTCCATGTTGAACGCAGTGTCCCAGAACAGGGTTCCGTTGAAATCGAAGATGAGCGCATCACCGTTCCGCAAGCGGAAGAACCTTCCTTTCCTGCGGTCCGTTGTACACTTGGCGGGGTCTGCCCAGCTTCTGGTAAGGATCATGCCTCCATTCAAGCCAATGGGCGATCCATCCGGGAAGCCTACCCATGGCGAAAAGTACGGTAAACATGTTCTCGGGGATGCCCATCGCGTGGAAAATCAGACCTGTATAGAAATCAATGTTCGGATACAGATGCCGTTCAATGAAGTAGGAGTCGTTCAATGCGGTGTGCTCCAGTTCGAGGGCGATCTGCAGCAACGGATCGTTTCCGGTTCCTTCACCCAGCACCTGCGTGCAAATCTGCTTGGCGATTTTCGCCCTGGGATCGTAGGTCTTGTAGACGCGGTGTCCGAAACCGTACAGCCTGAAGCTTTCGTCCTTGTCCTTCGCTTTTCGCACCACTTCCTCGACGCTTAACCCATGGCTGTAGATGCTTTCCAACATCTGCATCACCGCTTGGTTCGCCCCGCCGTGCTTGCTGCCCCAGAGGGCGCAGACACCGGCGCATACCGACGCGTACAGGTTGGCTCCCGAGGAGCCGATCAGTCGTACGGCGCTGGTGGAACAGTTCTGCTCGTGGTCCGCGTGCAGAATCATCAAATCGTTCAGCGCCTTGACGTGGACGGGATTTGGCTTATAGTCGTTGACCGGCGTATGGAACATCATGTTGAGAAAGTTCTCGCAGTAAGAATACTTGTACGACGGTTCGACAAAATCAAGACCGTTCATCTGACGATACATAAAAGCCGCAATGGTGCGCATCTTCGAAAGAAGCCGCGTGACGGTGAGGTCGATGTTCTCTTCGGGATCCCGTTCCTGCAACTCGGGGTAGAACGCGGAAAGGGAGGCAACCATGGCAGCGAGAATCGACATCGGGTGGGCGTTCTGCGGATAATTTCGGAAGAAATCCCGCATATCGACGTGGAGCAAAGAATGCCGGTTGAGCAACTCGCTGTACATCTGTCGTTGCCTGAGGTCGGGCAATTCCCCCTTGACGAGCAGATACGCGACCTCGACGAAATCGCAGTTGGCGACCAAATCCTCAATAGCGTAACCCCGATAGCGGAGGATGCCTTTCTCTCCGTCGATGTAGCAGATCGAAGAGAGACAACTACCCGTGTTGACGAAGCCGGGATCATAGGTGATGTAACCCGTCTTGCCCCTTAGTTCTGTAATGTTCAGGCTCTTGTCGCCCATGTTGTCCGTGAGGACGGGCAGGACGTACTCCGAACCGTCTGCGAAGATGAGTTTTGCTCCTTCATTGTCCAGTTTCATTTCAATTCTCCTTGAAACAACCCGCGCCACTGACGCGGTCCAAAGCGAGCACCAAAGCTTGCGTCCCGAGTTTGCCAAGATTCAGCCCCTGCAAGGCGATGTATAGTTGTTGTACGAGGGCGAGCGTGGGGAGGCAGAGTCCCATCTTTTTGCTTTCCTCAAGTGCGATACCCATATCCTTGACGAAATGATCGATCATGAAGCCCGGCTCGTAATCGCCTTTGATGACTCTCGGGGCGAGATTGTCCAAGCTCCAACATCCGGCGGCTCCTGTCTTGATCGTATCCAGCATTGTCTGCTCATCCAATCCCGCCTTCCTCGCATACAACAGCGCTTCGCACATACCCGCCATCGTACCGGCGATGACGATCTGGTTGGACATCTTTGTATGTTGTCCCGTTCCCGGTCCCCCTTCGTAGGTTGCCTTGCCGAGGATCCGAAAGAAAGGGATCAACCTTTCGTAAACGGATCTCTCTGCGCCCACCATGATGGAAAGCGTCGCGTTCTTTGCGCCGGTGTCCCCTCCTGAGACGGGGGCGTCACATGCCTGACATCCCAATTCTTCGGCCCTCTTTGCGATGGACAGGGAAAGGGACGGTTTTGTCGTCGTCATATCGACGAAGCATTCTCCGGCATGGGAGGCGGAAAACAATCCATTCTCTCCGAAGTAGACCTGCTCGACATCCTGGGGAAAGCCAAGCATGGTGAAAACGATATCGACTGCTTTCGCAACCCTCGCCGGGGAGTCTTCCCAGACGGCCCCTTTCGCGAGCACGCCTTCCGCTTTCGATTTTGTTCGGTTGAACACATGCACCGGGTATCCGGCGTCGAGCAGATGGGTACACATCGAATGTCCCATCACGCCAAGACCAATGAAGCCAAGCGATTCCTTCTTCATATGCACCTCATGTCCCACTGTACAGAAAAAAAAGGTGAATGAAAATACGGCCATTTGTTTTTTTGCCGTAAAGCGCGTATTATTATGCAAAGAGGTGCATGCGATGGCAGGAAAGCTTCAGATAGCGGACGAGGAAGTCGTCGATCTCGCCGAATTCTTCAAGGTGTTCGGGGATCCTACTCGTCTCAAGATTCTGTTCGTGCTTTTGGAAGGAGAGACGGACGTAAGCAGCTTGTGTGCCGAACTCGACATGCAACAGAGTACTATCAGCCAGCAACTTAAGTTGCTTCGGGCCCGGCGTCTTGTCCGCTGGAGGAAAGAAGGCCGCAGTGTCTTGTACAGTCTGAATGACGAGCACATCAAGCGGATCCTCGATTTGGGCATCGAACACTACAGCGAACTTGTGTGATCAGTAGATTTCACCGTTTTTCTTCGCGTATTCTTCAAACAGCACCATTGTCAGTTCCCGACCTTCTTGGGTGATCGTCATGACGTTCCTGTCGGTGCAATCCCCTTTGATGAACCGATAAATGAAATCATCACGGAAACCGATGGCCTCTGCGTCCTTCGGCGTACATCCGTAGTAAATCGTTTTGATGTTGGCCCAGATACAAGCGGACAAGCACATCGGACAAGGATAGCAGGTGGTGTAGAGAACGCATCCCGACAGGTCGTGGGTGTGCTTCGCTTTGCATGCCGAACGGATGGCGTTGACCTCGGCGTGCGCGGTGGGGTCATTGCTTGAAAGAACGGTATTGCTCGCTACGTACAGGTTCCCTTCTCGGTCGATGATTGCCGCACCGAACGGTCCGCCTTCCCCTGCGTTCATCGTGACGCTTGCCTTTTTGACCGCTTTCATCAGAATTTCATTTGCTTCCATGCTTTTCCTCCCGGATGCATATACCCTAATCGTTGCAGTTTGTTGCGTCAATTACCGAATGTCGGGAAAATACTTTTTGCGATACCTTCTATGCCGAAAGAGAAAAGATCGGTCCTTCGGACGAATGACCCGTCGCCGCTCGAGAAAAAAAGACGTTCTTCTGTGCATATGTCGTCTCGCGAAGGCGCATCGACTTTGAGATATCGGAGGAAAGCCCACGTGCCGTCCCGGCACTTTGGTTTCGTGTCCCGATTGTCTGCTCTCACATGGCAAGCAATTCCTTTCCTTCTTTCGTGGCGGCGTAGAATCGCACGTCTCGTCCCCTTTGGTCTTGTATCGTCGTGTCCGCGCCGAGAGAAAGGAGGGTTTTGATGTTCTCCTCTCTGATGTAGGCCGTGAATGCGTGCATCAAAGCCGTCATACCTGCGGCATCCTGTGCGTTGATGTCCGCACCAGAACGAACCAGCAAGTCGATCTTATCCGTGCGGAACGGGTCGATGGAAGCCATCATCACGGCGGTGACACCTCGGTTGTTTTTCGCATTGACGTCCGCCCCGTGTTCGATGAGTGTTTTCAGGACCGTCGTCGTCGGGTTTGCCATCGCCGCCATCATCAGGGCCGTTGTCCCGTCAAGCGCCGCCGCGTTTACGGGAGCTCCGTGTTCGAGCATCGAGGTGACCACTTCCGAATGCCTGTTGTGGGCGGCGGCTTGCATCAGCAGTGTATATCCCTTTTCGTCGCACCGTCGGTAGTCCGATTCCTCGAGAAGCAGAGCGAACAGCAAAGGATCATGGCAAATGCGGACGAGCGCTTCCCGCGCATCCATCCCATCCCCGCCTTTTCTGTATTTGTCGGCGCCGTTTTCCAGAAATTCCTTTGCCAGAAGGCTATCGCATTCCCTGACGATCGCCTCGGCGAGTGGACTTTGCCCTTTTCCATCCAGCGTGTTGATGTCGGCTCCCTTTTCGCACAGAAGCGTGGCATCTCCGGTGTGGATGACTTTGTGCAGGGCGGTCATCCCCTGTTTGTCCGTCGCATTCGGATCGGCACCCGAACGAAGAAGATACCGGATCGCAGCCCGTTGACGTACCGGCGAAGATACCGCCGCCATCAACGGGGTGATCCCATCGTCGTCGTGGGCGTTGACATTCGCTCCGTGCCGTATCAAGTCCTCGATCGTTGCAAGAGGGGATCCCAGGGAAAGTCCCGTAAGGAGCGGCGTTCTCCCTTTCTCATCCGGATCGTCCGTCTTGGTTCCTGATTCCAACATCCGAAATGGTTCCTTTGTATCTCCCGCCAATACCGCACGCATCAGCAATTCCCGTTCCGTCGTCATGATGTCAAGGGTAGAAAACGAAGGGGGGGATGGTCAAGTGGACAGGGACGAGGCATACTGTTCCTATGAATGGATCCATACGCTTGATGGAACGGGGGAGCTTCTTGGTCATCGGCTGTTGCGCATGGTATCTCGCGTGGTGGGTACTGGCTTTTCGCCCCGTTTCTCCCATTACCGGTCTCGCTTCGGGATGGTTGTTGCTCCCCTCGTTGGCGTTCGGTGTGTCCGGCGTATACATCCTTGCGAAAGGTATTCGTCTCGCTCCGCATCCAATTGAAGGCAATGTCCTTATCGTCGCGTCCGTCGCCGTATATCTCTTGCTTCTTTTCCTCTCCCGTTTTTTATTGCATCGACCGGTGACGACCGAACTGTTTTTGATCATTGGGTGGGCGCTTTTGACCGCCATGGAAATCAATGCGCTTTCCGGTCTGGGAGTTTTTTCTCCGACAAGAATTGCGTGGGCTTCCGTCATCGCGGTGCTTTCCGTTGTTGTTTCCCTGGTTTGCTATTTCAGGTATTACGGACTGGAAGGAGTGGCTCGATACATCGACGGCATGATTCCGCTCTTCCTCGTTGCGGTAACGGAAAGCATTCTCTCTCTGTTGATTATCCGATGAGTTGTCCGAGGAAGAAAGAAAGTAATCCTCCGAAGACGCTTGCGACGATATAAAAGGCCGCCATCACCGTTTTCCCCTGCGAAAACAACGACCCGTATTCGAAAGCAAAAGTGGAAAACGTGGTGAAACCTCCGCATACTCCGATTTTCAACATCAGAAGGAGACGAGGGGAAAGTGCGGCTTTTCGCGTTGCCGTTGCCGCGACGAACGACAGGATGAACGAACCGAGGCAGTTGATGCAGAGGGTCTTTACTATGGAAAATCCGTCGGGGGAGGGGATACGCATACACAAATACCGCGCGATACACCCAAAAAAACCACCGAATCCAACCGCCAGGCAATCAAGCATGACTTTCTCCCTCGTACAAAAATTCAGAAGTCATTAGCCGGATGGGCGGTTCGGGATTTCCCGGGGAGCACTTCATTCCCTCTGGTCGTAGTATGGAAATTTCGGAGGGTTTTGCCAAGCCCCCCGAAATATGTGAGTCAGTTCATTTCCCGTTGTTTTGCGTCCGCGATCAGGCGCATCGCATTGATGTTGATGAACCCCTTGCAATCGACGGGGTGATAACCGCCGGCTTCGTCCATGGAACCGAGTTTCTGATTGTACAAGGAAACCGGACTGGTCACGCCGGCGAAGCTGACGTTCCCTTTGTACAGGGCGACGGTTGCCGTGCCGGTGACGAATTTCTGGCTCTCATCGAACAGAGCCGTAAGCATGTCAAATTCCGGAGCGTGCCAATAACCGTTGTAGATCAATTCGGCGTACTTCGGCGAAAGGCAGTCCCTCAGATGCATCGCTTCCTTGTCCATCGTGATGCCTTCAAGGTCATGATGGGCGTGCCACAGGATGGTACATCCCGGCGTCTCGTAGACACCTCTGCTTTTGATGCCGATGTACCGGTTCTCCACCATGTCGACCCTTCCGATGCCGTTGTCGTGCCCCACGCTGTTCAGGTACAGCATCATCTCCAGTGGGTCGGTGACGCTCGTCCCGTCGTTGTCGTTGACCACTTTGACGGGGATTCCTTTCTCGAAAGTGAAGGTCAGGTAGGTCTTCTTGTCAGGAGCGGCCTGGGGACTGAGGGAAATCGAATAGACGTCGTCGGGGCATTCCTTGGATGGATCCTCCAAGATTCCCGCCTCATGACTGATATGGATCAGGTTTTCGTCCTCGCTGTACGGTTTCTTCGCAGAGGCCTTGACCGGAATCCCGTATTTTTTCGCATAGGCGAGCAGGTCTGTCCTGCCTTCGAACTGGGAAAGCCATTCGGGGTCTTTCCACGGGCTGATGATCTTCACTTGGGGCATGTGCATGTAATAACCGAATTCGAATCGCACCTGGTCGTTCCCTTTCCCCGTGGCGCCGTGTGCGACATATACCGTACTTTCCTTCTTGGCAATTTCGATTTGCTTCTTTGCGATGATCGGTCTGGCAAGGGAGGTTCCCAGCATGTAGGTTCCTTCATAGATGGTATTGGCTTTCATCGCGGGGAAGACGTAGTCGGTGACCAGTTCCCGTCTGAGATCCTCAATGTACACCTTGCTGGCTCCCGTTGCATACGCCTTTTTCTCTATGGCTCCGAAGTCCTCGTTCTGCCCGACATTCGCCACATAGGCGATAACGTCGAACCCCTTGTTGCTCAGCCATTTCAGGATGACCGAGGTATCCAATCCGCCGCTATAGGCGAGAATGATTTTTTCCTTTTGCATATTACGTCCTCCGCAGGATACAATTTTGTAGAGAGAATATGCATAAATTCCAAAAAATGCAAGTAGTTTTGCATATTTATTCTATAAATTCCCCGTTTTATTTGTAATTATGCATTAAATCGGTATATCGGGGCATAGTTGAAACCGTACCGCCACATATGCGATAATTATTTTATGATCATGTTGGACCATGTCTCAAAAAGCTATGGAAAAGGGAAGAATGCGGTGGACGGACTGACGCTTTCCATTCCCGATGGCGCTGTGTACGGGTTCCTCGGCCCGAACGGTGCGGGAAAAAGCACTACCATCAAAATGATTGTCGGCTTGCTTCTTCCTGACTCGGGATCCTTGTCCGTCAACGGACTTGATGTGAGGCGGGACGCTCTCGCTGTCAAACGGCAGATCGGGTTTGTTCCCGACGAACCGCTGTTTTACCTGAGATTGACCGGCAGGCAGCATCTGGATTTCATGGCGGACGTCTACCATGTGGAGGACAGGTGGAAAAAAGTCGATGCGTTGTGCTCCTTGTTCGAGTTTGCCGCGCTGGATGACGAGATTTCCTCCTACAGCCACGGAATGAAACAAAAGCTTGCCGTCATCGGAGCCTTGATGCATCAGCCGAAGCTGCTGATCCTCGACGAGCCGATGGTCGGTCTTGATCCGAAAAGCGCCTATACATTGAAACGGGAAATGAGAAATTACGCATCCCGGGGAAATACCGTTTTTTTCTCCACTCATGTCCTTGAAGTTGCTCAGGAAGTGTGCACCCGCGTCGGAATTATCGACAAGGGAAAACTTCTCTACGACGGCACGTTTTCCGAACTCCAGAAAGGAAGCGACCGGAGTCTCGAGGAGCTGTTCCTCTCTCTTACGGAGAAGCACGATGCGTGAGATCTTTCGGTTGTTTCGTGCATACATGCAGGGGACGAAACCGTTTGAGCAATTACTCGGCGGCGCGAAGCGCAAAGGCGTCAGAATTCTTGCCATCCTCGCCATGGTCTATGGCTTTTGCGTCCTGTCCGTGATGCTCGGTTTTTCCTATGCCTCCTACCAACAGGCGGGTCGTATGGCAGGGCATCCCGAATGGGGGTTTTCCATGGCGCTGTTCATTACGTTCATCTTAACTTTCTTTACCTTCTTGTTTTCCATTGCGCCGTTGCTTTCCTCAGCTAGGGACATGCCGATGGTGATGGTGTTGCCCGTCTCCTCCCGTTCAGTGTTCCTTTCCCGTTTTTTCATCGAGTGGATCGGCTGTCTGGTCATGTATCTGTTCATGCTCGCTCCGATGCTCGTCGTGGGTGGCGCTTCTTTTCTCTCCGTGATTTCCGTTGTTATTTTCATCGTGGAGGGAAGCCTGTTTGTCATGTCACTGACGTTTCTTCTCTCCTCCATCGGCACCCGCCTTTTTAAAGGGCGCATGCATCCCGGAACGGGCAAAGTGCTTTTCTCCGTGCTCATCATCGTCATCGCCCTATTGGGTTCCCGGAGTATGACGCAGATGATGGCAGGCAAAGTGGATCTCCAGAACCTTGCCGACCGCCTGTCGCGGATGATGGCGGCCTTGTCGGCGTTCACGTTTTTTGCGCGTTCGGCTTCCCGTCCTTCCGTATTGTTTTTTTCCATGTTTTTGTTGGCTCTTGGTTCGTACCTCTGCCTGCGTGTGTCCTCTTCCTTGTTCGTGAGGAATTATTCCTTGTCCCAATGTTCGTCGGGGAAAAAGAAGGGGAAAAGGGTCCGAAGTGCAGAGCGTTCCCGCGGACTCGTCTCCTCTTTGGAGAGACGGGAACGGATGATTATCAAAAGCCAGTCGATGTTCCAGATGGAAATCTACGCCGAAATCGCCATTCCCGTAATTCTTCTCATCGTGTACGCCGTCACCGGTGTAGTGGGGGAGCTTTCGTCGTCCTTCGAAGTTGTGAAGACGTATCCGAAGCTTCCTCAGGCAATCCTTCTGACGTTTGCGCTTTTCTCGTCATTTTCTTCCGTCTCTTCGACCAGTGTAAGCAGACAGGGAGCATTGTTCTTTCTGGATCGGACCTATCCTGTGCCGGCCAGGACGTTCGTCCTCGCGAAGGTTCGCCTCCATCTGAAATACCTTTGTTTGAGTGCTCAGGTGTACGCGTTTGTCACCTTGGCGTGGATGCGCCTCCCTTTGCTCCACATCCTGTGGATCGCCCCGCTTCTTCTGTTGTTGTCGTTCGCCGTTTCCTGCGCCGGACTCGCCATTGACTATCATAGACCGAATTTGGGATGGACGTTGCCCCAGCAAGCGGTGAAAAGCAACATCAACACGCTGTTCGCGTTTCTCCCTTCTCTTGGCGTCATCGCGCTTCTTGCCGCGGCGCTGTTGCTGTTGCCTTTCGGCGCGGCGCTTCCCGTTTCCTTCTTGTTCTTGGTCGTCGTCGATCTCCTCCTGTGGAAGGTTGCCGTGCGGCAGGCGGAGGCGATGCTCAGAGGGAACTGAGCATCATCGTTATCGTTTCAGGAATGGACCGAGTGATGGGGTAGCCGGGGAAAATCGCCTTCCCGTCGTACCGCAGCAGGATGCCGAGATCGGCTTCGGCGAGCATATTCTTGTCCGTCAGTCCGTCTCCGGCGGCGAATATGGTGGTGTATGATCGTCTGAATCCGCGGAGGATATTCGCCTTCGCCTCCGTTGTCGGGACTTCCGATGTATATCCCGTCATTTTTCCCGATGCGTCGAAACAGAGGTGTTTGCCGTAAAATCCCTTGAAGTGTCGTGCGACACCCATACGTTCGAGAAACATCCGGGAGATGTCCGTCGTTCCCGCCGAAAGGACGATGAGGTCGGCCCTGAGGGAAAGGGACTCCAGAGAAGCATAATTTTCCCTTCTGCAGGGACGCATGATATAGTCCACGACTTCCCCGATGGTCTCCGCCGTGGCGCCTTTCGCATAACGGAGAAAGTTCCTGTCGAATTCGTCCAGAGGACTTTTGCCCGCCATATCCCTGGCGACAGCGCGCTTGGCGCGTATCTGCATCAGGCGTCCACGCTTTTTCGAAGCGAGTAACATCAACAGTTCCTCGCTGTCGTACGGAGCGAACGGGTAAAGCGTGCCGTCAAAATCAAACGCGATGAGGGTGTCCATGAGGCGTATGCTACCGGAACGCTCATCCTTGGGCAACCCGGTCATCAGCTGTTGAGAACGAAAGTGAGTCGGGAAGCGGATGTTCCGCAAGCAATTGCCGTGTCCGCTCCGTAGTACGGCGTTCGTGGGGTGCGACACGCATGTACAGGAGCGAGATCCACAGTTCTTTGTAGAGGTTTTCTCCTTCCCTGATGTTGGGGAACCCTTCGGCGATCAGTCGGACGAGCAACGAGGAATTGCGCTCATGACTCGCGAGAACGGCTTTTTGCATCCGAATGCGGTTCGTTGCAAGTTTTGCCGGAAGGACGGATAGAATCGCATGTGCGGTCGTCCATTCCTTCGTTTCCAAGAGAAGAGCGACGTATTCCTCCGTGATGGCGGGATCGTCCCCGTATCCATTGGAATAGGTAGCGGCCTGATACCAAAGAAGCGCCTCCACTTTTTTCCCTTCCCGAAGGAGAATCCGGGCGATATTCCGTGCGCTGTAGGCATCATGCATGTGTTTGTGTACCAGCTGAAACAATTCCAACGCTTCCTCGTCTTTTCCTGTTTCCGCGAGCATAATGCCGCCCCAGTAGGAAAGAGACATCGGCTCCCCTTCGCTTCTTTTCAGCAATTCCATCCATGGTTGTCCGATGACCGGCGGAAGTCGCAACGGATCGTACGCCGGCGCCTTCCCTTCCTCCGCCAAGCGGAGCCATGGGGAAAGAGAGGAGGGGACGTCTTCCCTCCTCACACGGTAGACGACGTCCGGTTCCTCTTTGCAGACCGTTTTCTCCAGATAGGCCCATCCGTTTCCATAATGGAGCATTTGCGTTTCCGGTTCGTCCAATTCCTTGCTCCTGCGCTTCTCTTCCCTGACGATCCTTTTTGCGTCGAGGAGCGTCTCAACCGCCTGGGTCACATCGTTCCGTTCCTCCGTGTAGTTTGCCATCCGTCGCCCGATGGCAACGGGGCCGAACATCTGAAGCCATCGCACTGAGCTTTCTGCTTCAATGAACTTATCGTGAAACTGAGTGGGGGCAAGTCCAGCCTGAATTTCCACATATGAACCATCACGTTCAGGAGCGAGAAAACGTTGCCAGTTCCTGCCACTCTTCCCCGTGCCCCAGCAGAACATCTTGCGGTATCCGAGAAACGGCGAGGATGCTTCCATCAGACCGCAACCGTCATCTTGGACGACCACTTCCCATGGCATTGGGTCATGGTTGCAGGTAAAGAAGTATTGCTCTGAAAAAGGCCAGTTGGCCGGATACGAAACGTCTATTCCTGGCAACAGGGGTGAATCAGGACCGTTCATGTATCCAAAGGCTTGTTTGCCGTGCGCCTTTGCATCTAAATACAGCGCATGGGTGCTGGAGGCGAACACGCGCGTTTTCTCCGTCTGTTCGACGGCGATGTTCGTCCAGTAGTACAGGGATTGCCGCGTTTTCTTTTTGTTGTCGATCGTTACCACGGCGGAGAGCATCCTGTCCCCTTCGGAAAGGAAGAAGTCGATGCGCCACCATACCCCTTCGCCTCGTTCATAATCGTACATGCGGATGTGGTCTCCGCTGACTTTTGCGAAGTACACGTCGGAACACGTGGAAAAAAAGTGTCCGTACCGTCCGACGTTCCATTCTATTCCACCGACGAACCATGCATTCCGATTGGCCGGATCGGCAATCTGGATGTTCCTGTTGTCGTACAAAAGTTCCCTTTTCCCATTCTTGTCGTACAGGCTGATCAAACGGCCACCCAACGAAGGGAGAAACGTCGCTCTGAGATGGTTGTTCTCCAAGACGATCGTCTTCAACGGTGTCCAGACGCGATTCCTGTCGTAACGATCCTGCAGGAGGTAAGGAAGAATCTTGCGGCCGCAACCAAACCTGAGGTTCGTCCGGTATTCTGCGGGAACCTCAGGATACAATTCAACGACCGCCTCATGTTCCTTCTCGCAAAAGAGCGGCAGGGGGTTTCGGCCTTTGGGAAGCGTAGCCTTTACTTCCAATTCCTCGATGCGAACCATAGATATACCTCGTCTCGCCTTCTGCCATCATAGGGCACATTTCTTCTGAACGCAATAAAAAGGCGTTCAAGTTACCGCAAGAAACTTCACAAGACAACAAGACGGACTGGCAAAAATGTTTTATACAGCAATAAAGAGACGGGAAAAAGTCAAAACCGTGTCAGATCGCCCCATTGGCTGTCCATCGACTTCATCAACGCGATCTGTGTGCGCGCCCTGTCCAGATTGTGTTCAGGTCGGTCGATATGGTAATAGACGTCACCCGCGATGTAATCAGTAAGGAAACGAACCGCCATGATCTGGGTGATCGTCCGTCCGCTTTCGGCCAAGGAGTCGAATTCATCGTCGGTGAGAAACGGATCCGCCTCGTTCAGATAACCATCCAGCAACGCATGGTACAGTCCGATGTCGCACATGACTTTCGTTGCGTCTGGCTCGTCCTCCATGGCAGTATTCGTCGCCGTGCGGATCATGTCTCCTGTATCAAAAAGAATCGTTCCCGGCATGACGGTGTCCAAGTCGATGACGCACAGCGCCTCTTTCCCGTCTTCGGAAAAAAGCACGTTGTTCATCTTCGTATCGTTGTGGGTCACTCGGGTAGGGTACAGGCCGTTTTTCCATCCGTTCCAAATGGCGCATCCCCGTTTCTTGTTATCCATCAGATAGTCCAGCTCGGGGAGCGCTTCTCCGGTTCTTCCTTTCGGGTCGGCCTTGAATGCTTCTGCCAGTTGCTCGTATCGATAGTTCATATTGTGGAAATTGGGGATCGTGATATGGAGTTTTCTTCCATCAAAATCGGAAAGTTGGTTTTGAAAACTTCCAACGGCCTTCCCGAGCAAATATGCTTCCTTCCTCTCTGTGATCGTATTGAAGGTGCGTACGCGCTCAATGTACCGGTAGACCCTCCAGTACTCGCCGGCATCGTCGACATGGCAGAGACCGCCTCTTTTTGTCCTTATGATGGTCAGGCATCGCTTGTCCCTGTCCGGCAGTCCTGAAATCTTCTGTTGTATGTGCGAAGTGACGAGGTAAATGTTTTCCATCACTTCCTCAGGGTTCGCGAACACATTCTTGTTGATGTGTTGGAGCGTATAATGCGCTCCATCAGAGAACGTACAGATAAACGTTCCGTTTATGTGGCCCTCGTGATTGGCTTTTGCCTCGACGAATTCTCCGGGGATGTCGAACTCCCCGATGATTTCCTGAATGTCCATTCAATCCCTCTCACAGGGAGTCTATCTGATCATATGGGCCCTGTACATATGAATTTTTGCTACGGCTATGGACAAATCTGCTAAATGATAAGAAAATATGACGAAATGCAGGATGATTTGAGACTTTATTTTAATCCTATGGTGAAGCGCCTTGTGGAAAGTTTTTCCTACTGTTTCGACGTGAAGATTACCTTCTATTCGCCTCGCTTGGACGAATGGATGGTAGGCTACCATACCGATGCGAGCGATTATTGCAGCATGGTGCAGAAAAAATTGAAGATTCGTTATCGGTGCCTTTATCAGGACAGACAGGCATGCAAGAGATGCTCCGCACTGAGACGCCAGTTTTCCTATCATTGCCACGGAGGGCTTACCGAGGCGGTCCTACCCATCGAACTCGACGGAAACATCGTCGCATATGCGATGATCGGACAATTCAGAATGACGAACGAGGCACCCAAGGCGATGCTCGAAGCATGGCGCGCCACGGACTCCGATCCCGAGGAGCTGGGAAAAGCGTTCCTCGACCGTCCGTATTTTTCTGACGAGCGGCTTTCCAAGATGTTGTATATTTTCTCGGCGACCCTGCAGTTTTTGATCAGTACACAGAATATGAAACTTCGGAAGGCCGAACTCGTAGAGCAAGTCATGGCGTTCGTCGAGGCGCACATCGACGAACCTGTCTCCATCGGTGAGGTTGCTTCAGCGGTGGGCAAGAGTCCCTCAACAGTCACCCATACCCTAAAGGATAAGATGGGGGTTTCGTTCAAGGAGATGGTCATCACCCAAAAACTGATGCGTTTCGAACGCATCCTGTTGGCCGATCCGGCATTGTCCATCGGCCAGGCCGCGCACATGGTGGGCTACGACGACGCGTTGTATTTTTCCCGTTTGTATCACACGAAACGGGGAGGAACGCCAAGCGATTATCTGGAGACGGTGCGGCGTACGAAGAATATCTCCCCATCGGAAGCGGAAAAAATGATGCACTCATGAACACAATGGTGTCAGAAGCGTGCTGTTTATGATACTGTGGATGCATGAAACTTTTTTTTGCATCCGACGTTCATGGAAGCGCCCCGGCTACTGCCCGTATGCTGGAAGCGTATCGCAAAAGCGGGGCGGGACGGATGATCCTTCTCGGTGACATCCTGTATCACGGACCCCGCAACGACATTCCCGTGGGATATGCGCCCAAAGAGGTGGTCTCGTTGTTGTCCCCCTATGCCGCGGACATTCTTTGCGTACGCGGAAACTGTGATACGGAAGCCGACCAAATGGTGCTGCCGTTTCCCGTCCTCTCCGATTACGCCGTGTTGTTCCTCGAACGGTTGGCGCCGCGGATGGTTTACCTTGCCCACGGGCATCATCCGTTGCCTCCGATGAAAGCGGGGGATATCGTCGTCAGCGGACACACTCACGTCCCGCTCGTCGAAGTAGGGGAGCAAATTCGACTCAACCCTGGTTCCGTGACGATTCCCAAGGGAGGGAGCAAACCGTCCTATATGATGTATGACGACGGGCTGTTCGTCATCAGGGATTTCGACGGCGGGATCGTCGGCCAATGGGGATGTGTATGAAGTCGAGCGACAAAAAACCTAAGGGACGGTATTCCCTGAAGGAGGCGGCGCGGGAGCATAAGCGTGCGCTGACGGTATATTTCGTCTTGCGTGGCTCGGTGGTCATGATCATGATCCTTTCCATTTTCCAACGAAAATTCGAGAACATCTTTATGTGCGTGCTCGCCTTGGTGATGTCCTCTTTGCCGTCGATGTTGGAGAAGCGGCTTTCCATCGAGATCCCCGACACACTGGAGATCATCGTATACCTGTTTATTTACGCGGCCGAGATCCTTGGGGAGATGCGTTCCTTTTACGTGCGTTTCCCGTTTTGGGACACAATGCTCCACATGCTCAACGGATTCATCTGCGCAGGTATCGGTCTGGCGCTGATCAACTTGCTGAACAACCGAAGCCCAAACCTCGCTTTTCGCCTTTCCCCCAGATACGTCGCCATAGCGGCATTCTGCTTCTCGATGACGGTGGGCGTTCTCTGGGAGTTTTTCGAATACGGTATGGATTCCATCATGCACACCGACATGCAGAAGGATACGGTGATCCACAACATCTACACCGTCGCGTTGGACGAGACGAAGACGAACAAGGTCGTGGCGATCAAGGACATCCACCATACGGAAGTGAATGGGCAGGACCTTGGGGTGGACGGATACATTGACATCGGTTTGAATGATACGATGAAGGATTTGTTTGTCAACTGCATCGGCGCCTTGGTCTTTTCCTTTTACGGCTATTTTTACGCCAAACGAGAGGATCGCGCCAAGTTCATTGAGGGATTCATCCCGTATTCGACGAAGAAACGGGACGATTCTCCGGAAATATGACGTTTTGCGATCGTGCAAGAAAAACATCGGTGTGATAGACTTTGTGCATGAATGAGACGATTGCGTGTATCGACAAGGCGATCAGGAAGAAGGCCGATTTTCCCAAAAAAGGGATTCTGTACAATGACATTTCCGGTCTTACGGTTGATCCCCATGCGTTCGTCGGATGTATCGACTTGATGTACGACTATTACAAGGACAAGCGGGTGGATCGGATTGCAGGTATCGATGCCAGAGGATTTGTGCTAAGTGCTCCGCTCGCCTACCGGATGCGGCTTCCGTTGATTCTGGTTCGAAAACCGGGGAAATTGTGCGGGACCGTCCATCAAAAAACCTACCAGCTTGAGTACGGTACCGATATCGTCTGTATCCAGGAAGAAGATTTTCGGCCGGGTGACCGCATCCTGTTGTGCGATGACTTGATCGCCACCGGAGGCACATTTCTTGCGGCCTGCCAACTGTTTGAGGAAATGGGCGCCGTGATCGCCGGCTGTTTCGCCGTCGTGGGCCTCCCGTATCTTTCCTATGAAGAAAAACTTGCCGGTTATCCCGTCCATACGTTGCTTCGCTATCGACGTTCCTGATCGGTTTCCCGTTCCTCTTGCGCAAAACATTGATTTGATCTCTTGTTATCCTGTACAGTAACTGCACTATGAGAATTTGCAGAAATGATCTGGTTCGTGCACTCTCCGGTGCGCTGGATTACGTGGAACGTGAGATCATGGGAGTGGACGGGCATCATGGCATGCGGGTCGCCTATCTTGTCGCGCTGACCGGCAAGGCGATGGGAATGGGAGAGGCGGCTCTTGGCGATCTTGTCGTAGTTTCGACGCTCCACGACAATGCGTTTACCCAGTTCTGGCAGGTATTCAAGGCTTCCCCGTTCAGGGATAACACCCATGCGTCGGAAGAATTCGGGAAGCATTGCGTTTATGGGGAGAGAAACATCAGTACGCTTGCCTTCTATCCGGCGGTGAAAGGTGCCATCCTCTACCATCATGAAAACGCCGACGGGTCGGGACCTTTCGGCAAAACTGCGGGGCAAACGCCTTTGTTCGCCCAGTTGATTCATTTGGCTGACAGGATAGATCTCGGATACAATCTGTACGGCATGGACGGGGCGAAAATCGATCTTGTACGCGAAAAGATTTTCAAGGAGGAGGGGAAATCATTTTCGCCATGTGTTGCCGAGGCGTTTCTTGACGGAGTGGACGATGCCCAACTGGAACACCTTGGGGATGAAATGGTGATGGGTTCTTTGAATGAGTTGGTTCCGCAAGGATCAAAGATTACCAATTCGGGGATCTTGAAGCGATCGGCAGGATGTTCGCGAAGATTGTCGACTACAAATCCCATTTTACCTGCACTCATTCCATCGGCATCGCTGAAAAGGCAAAGGCAATGGCGCGTTTTTATCACTGGAACGAAGAGAAATGTACCAAGATGTTTCTGACCGGAGCGTTGCATGATATCGGCAAATTGACCATTCCGAATGCGATCCTTGAGAAACCCGCTCGATTGACCAAGGAAGAGTTCGAGGTGATGAAAAATCATGCTCTTGCCTCGTGGAACATTCTTTCCGGGATCGAAGGGATGGATGATATCCAAAAGTGGGGGGCATTGCATCACGAGAAATTGGACGGCAGCGGCTACCCGTTCGGCCTGACGGCGAAGGATCTCGGCTTCGAGGAACGTCTGATGGCGGTTCTCGACATTTACCAGGCGTTGACGGAATTTCGACCGTACAAAGAAGGGATGAGCCACGAAGGGGCGATGACGGTGCTCCGCACGATGATGGACGACGGCAAATTGGATGAGGGCATCGTCCACGGCATTGATCTGAAGTTCAATCCCCGAACTCGCTTCTGACGAGATCGAGAGCGCTCAGGATGGTCTTGTCCATGTCCATATAGGCATAACCAGCCAGCCTTCCTCCGAGAAGGAGATTTTTCCGCCCCTCTGCAAGAGTGCGATAGCGTGCATACAGGGTGAGGTTCCGTTCATCAGCGATCGGATAGTACGGTTCTCCCGTTTCCGCGTAGTCGGCGGGATACTCATAGCTGACGAATGTAACGGGACTCTGTTCGCAGAGAAAATGCTTGTGCTCGATGGAACGGGTATACGGCTGGTCCATCGAGGTATAATTCACAACGGCGACTCCCTGATGGTTTTCTTCCTCAAACCGTTCGGTGACAAACTTCTCCGAACGATATGCAAGATGTCCCAGACGGTAGTCGAACAAAGCATCCAGCATGCCCGTGTACACGATCTTTTTCCCCTTTTCGTCCCACTTCTTCCTTTCCACGTTGTAATCCTGTCCGAGGACGACGTCGCTGCCGGACAAGAGTTTTTCGATAATGCTGGTGTATCCTTCCGTCGGAATTCCCTGATAGGGATCGTTGAAGTAGTTGTTGTCGTAGCGCATTCTCAACGGCACACGTTTGATGATCGATGGAGGGAGTTCGGTGCATGGACGTCCCCACTGTTTTTCCGTATAGGAACGTATCAGTTTCTCGTAGATGTCGCGGCCCGCGAGGACGAGTGCCTGTTCCTCAAGATTGTTCGGTTGCCCGCAGGGAACGCGCTGGCTTTCCAGCTTTGCCTGGGCCTGCATAGGAGTGATGACGCCCCAGAGCTGGTGGAACGTATTCATGTTGAACGGTAGATTGTACAGTTCCTTGTGCCAGATCGCCACCGGACTGTTGATGAACGGAGTGAAATGGCACAGCGAGGAAACGTATTGCCATACCCGCTCGTCCGAGGTGTGGAAAATGTGAGCGCCGTAGCGGTGGATCGTGACGCCTTCCTGATGCACGGTGAAACAATTGCCTCCGATATGGTTGCGCTTTTCGATGACCAGACACCTCATGCCGCGTTTTGTCGCCTGATGGGCGAACACCGATCCGAATAAACCGGAACCGATAATGACGTAGTCGTACATCATTTCATTTTCTCCGGGGAACTCTCGTTCGTCAACGCGCCGAAGGACCTTTTGTCTTTCGTTCCGTTTCCTTCCATGCTTCCGTCCCTTTCCCGTCGTCTTCTTTTTTTCCCGGCTTCGCATCCAAGGAGGCGATGATGCAGGCGACGCTGTGTTTCCAGTGAAGCGGCGTATTGCACAAGACCTTCAGATTTTCCTCGAGGTCGGCACACGTATTGTATGCTCCTTGCAGCCATGCATGCAGATTCGATTCCGTCACAAATCGCGTTTCGGTCAGTTCCTTCATCGTGACAGAAACTTGATATCCTTCCTCACGGAACGCCGCCGCCAGTTCGTCCCGCCCCCAGTCCGACAAAGCGGTGCCGCTTTCCCCGTAGATTGTCACCTCCGCTTCCCTCAAACGCTTTTTTGTTCTCTCGTCGAGTACGAAATCGGAGAGGCGGGATCCTTCGCTCGGAATCGTTTGGGCGAGAGCCAGGGTGGCATGGGGAGCGAGACGATCTTTCAAGGTGCGGAGGATCGACTTGTCGGTCGAAAGACGGGTGAGGACGTTTCTCCCGATGACCTTTTCAAACAGCATCCCTTCTTCAAGATGGGCGAAGACCTGCTCACTCGGAAGGCGGAGAATCTTCGGTCTGGCAAGTTCGTCCAGAACGGATGCAACGTGCCCGAGGTATTCTTCTTCCTCGACGCTTTCCACCTGCACGATGACCAAGCCTTCGGGTGTCGCCTTGAACGCGGGCCAGACCAATAGGCCGTATCCTCCGTTAAGCACAAGGACCCGGTCGTTGCGATGGAACGACAGGTTTCCATACATCAGATCCCGGATCGTCTTCAGCATGGCGCCGCGTTCTCCCATGGTGCGTTGCACCCATCGTTCCCGTTCTTTGTCCCCGGGACTGAACGTCAGGTTTTCCCCTGCGGTCGCGTCGATTGCCGCGTTTTCGATTTGCTCTTCCCGACGTTCCTGCACCTGATCGTGGATCTTCGCCTCGTAACCGAGCGTACCCGGCTGGTAGAACAGCTTGCCTTGAAGTGTGGCGGGGAGGTACTGCTGGGCAACCCAGTGGTCCTTGTAGGCGTGGGGATACAGATACCCCTCCCCATGCCCGAATCCTTTGGCATCCCGTCCCGGATCCCGTAAATGGTTGGGCACTTCGCTCTGGGCGTTTTCCTCTTCGACGGTTTTCAATGCGTCGAAAAACGCCAGTGCGGAATTGCTTTTGGGTGCCGTGGCAAGATAAAGGGCGGCGTGAGTGAGATGAAACCTTCCCTCTGGCAGACCGATGCGATCGAACGCGTCGGCGTCCGCCTGTACGACGACGATGGCGTTGGGATCGGCCAGGCCGACGTCCTCGCAGGCGGAAATCAACATGCGTCGAAAAATGAACCGCGGATCCTCGCCGGCTGCGACCATTTTTGCCAACCAGTACAGCGATGCGTCTGGATCACTGCCTCGTATGCTTTTGATGAAGGCGGAGATTACATCAAAGTGATAGTCGCCTTCCTTGTCATACAATACCACTTTTCGCTGGATGCTTTCCTCGGCCGCTTCCCTGGTGATGACGATGACCTGTCCCTTCGGGGGAGGAAACGGCTCGACGGACGTTTCCACCGCCAATTGCAGTGCGTTGAGAAGCGAGCGTGCGTCGCCGTTGGCCACTTCCACCAAATGTTCCAACGCGCCTTTCTCGAATCTGACCGTATAGACGCCGTATCCTCGTTTCTCGTCGGAAAGTGCCTGACGGGCGATGGCGAAGAGATCCTGGTCCGTCAACGCTTTCAGTTGGAAAATTCTACTGCGACTGACCAGTGCCGCGTTTACTTCGAAGAACGGATTCTCCGTCGTAGCGCCGATGAAGATTACCGTACCGTTCTCCACCCAAGGCAACAGTGCGTCCTGCTGGCTTTTGTTCCAACGGTGCACTTCGTCGACAAACAGGATCGTCCCCTGTCCAAAATGATCCATGCGGTTTTTCGCTTCGCTGATCTCTTCCCTGAGTTCCTTGACTCCGGTAAGTACGGCATTCAATGTGGAGAAGTGCCGTTTCGTGGTATTTGCGATGACCCGTGCCAATGTAGTCTTTCCCGTTCCCGGCGGACCATAGAAAATGACACTTGATAGCTGATCGGCCTGAATGGCGCGTCTGAGCAATCTTCCTTTGCCGACAATCTGGTCCTGACCGATATATTCGTCAAGCGTTCGCGGTCGCATACGGAATGCGAGCGGCTGATTTTTCAGATCCGGCTGTCCGTCCTGATTCTCGAACAACGTCATCGCTTTCCTGCCTTTTCCCGTGCGAAGAATTCATACAACGAACCGGTTCCTTCCAACCGTGGCGTCGTACGTACATCGATTTCCTGGGTTTGCAACGAGGCGACGTACGTCGTGAAAAACAGATCGGTATACGCCTGCATCGAGGGAGCGCTTACCGACGGCAACGACGTCCGCCCGAGTTTCGTCTTTCCTTTGTCCCAGATTCGGTAGTCCTCCATAGTACGGTCGAGGACTGTCCGTGCCTGAGTCAGTTCGTCCTCCAGACGCAAACCGATTTCCTTTTTCAGGACCGTC
>Ga0265294_10002402_pt1 | contig 24612 bp, 17 predicted proteins | sample MunlanPumphouse3_FD_192504 | JGI IMG/M metagenome (GOLD analysis project Ga0265294, IMG submission 192504) | Groundwater microbial communities from a municipal landfill in Southern Ontario, Canada - Pumphouse #3 | ecosystem: Environmental > Aquatic > Deep subsurface > Groundwater | place... | reverse complement strand
TCAATCCACCTTCCGCCTGCTGGACAACCGGGTGCGCGTTCCGTTCGGCGACGCGGCGGCGCTCGAAGAGCTGCTTGCCAAGGATCGCTCCATCGGCATCGTGATCCTGGAGACCGTGCAGGGCGGGGCGGGGATCGTGCCGGCGCCGGCCGGCTACTGGCAAGAGGTGCGGCGGTTGTGCGACCGCTACGACGTGCTGTGGATCGCCGACGAAGTGCAGTGCGGGGTCGGGCGCACCGGGCGGTTCTTCGCCTTCGAGCACGCGGAGGTGGTGCCCGACATCGTCGCGCTTGCCAAGTCCCTGGGGGGCGGCAAGACCGCGATGGGCGCCATGATCGCGCGCCGCCCGCATTACATGAAGGCGTACGGCGCGCCGAAGAACGCGCTGATCCACGGCCCGGCGACCTTCGGCGGGATCGGCGAGGCATGCTGCACCGCGATCGAGGCCCTCAACGTCCTGTACGACGAGGGGCTGATCGAAAACGCCGCGGTGCAGGGGGCGTATCTGCTGGATCGCTTGCGGCAGTTGCAGGAGAAGTATCCCAGGATGATCAAGGAGGTCCGCGGGCAGGGGCTGATGGTCGGCGTGGAGTTCTGCGACTTCAGCCAGACCTTGCCGCTCGGGTTGCGCCAGGTCGTCTCCGTCCTGGACGACAAGCTCAAGGGCGGGCTCTCGGGGTTCGTGGGCAGCCTGCTGCTGAAGGATTATGGCGTGCTGGTGGCGTTCACGGAGTACAACCGCAACGTCATCCGGCTGGAGCCGCCGCTCATCGTCACGCGCGCGGAGGTCGATGCGTTCGCGTCCGCACTCGACGATCTCTTGTCCCGGGGCATCACCCGCATCGTCACGGACTACACCAAGAACTTCCTGCGCCGAGGATGAGCGGAACGGCGGCATGAATGCGCGGACGGCGGTTGCCGATTCCTGGGGCACCCGCAGGGCGGAGGCGCGGCTCGACCGGCTGGCCTACGGCATCGTCATCCTGTTCACGGCGTTCGTGCTGTTCTTCGGCTGGAAATTTCACTGGATGGAAAGCGCGGGCGGGCCCGAGAACGACGGCTACGTCGCCAAGGCCGAGGCGCTGCAGCGCGGGGAGATCCCGGCCGATCCGTTCCGGCCGTTGCTCTATCCCTTGCTCGCGGCCGGAGCGGGGGCCGTTCTCGACGATACCTTCGCCGGGGCCCGGCTGATCTCGCAACTCGCCGCGGGCTGGCTGGCGCTGCTCACTTACTGGCTGGGCCGGCGCTGCTTCGGCCGGGCGGTGGGCGTGCTCGCCCTGCTGGGCGTGGTCACCAACTACACGGTGGTCAGTGCCGGCGTGTACGCGGCGACGGACATGCTGTTCGCGGCATTCACGGTCTGGGTGCTGCTGTTGCTGTGCCGCGAGGACGCCCACTGGCCCCGACGATCCGTCGTGGTACTCGGGATGGCGTTCGCACTGGCGTACTTCACGCGCTATACCGCCATCGCGCTGATCCCGAGCGTGATCGTTGCGTTGACTTGGGGCCGGCCGCTCTTGAACCGCGCCACCGCTTATCGGCTGTCGCTGTTCGCCGCGGCGGCGGCGCTGTTTCTCGTGCCCCATTTCGTCCTGACGACGGAGGCGCTCGGGCATCCGTTCTACAACGAGAACTGGAAGAACCTCGCGTTCAAGCTTTATGGGGGCGGCGATTGGGAATATTACGAGCGGATACCGTACGACGGGCTGCTCGCGACCATCCTGGCGGGCCCGGGGCGGGTGATCGGGTCTGCGCTGGAAGAGGCGGTCCGGTTTTTCACCCTGCTGCCGGTGGTCAGTGGCAACTTCAGGTGGTGGACGCCGACAGGGATTCTGGTCCTGGCGGCGTTTCTGTTGGGGAGCGTGGGCAGCTTGGCCGCGCTGGATCGGAAGAAGGCCGTTCTGCTGACGTTCATCCTGGTGTATGTGAGCATGGTGAGCGTCTTCTATGCCTGGCGCAGCCGCCTGCTGCTGCCGGTCCTGCCGGTGGTTTTTATACTGGCGGGCTACGCTATCCGCGATGTGCTGATGCCCTGGATCAGGACGATCTGGCCAGGGCGCGCGGGCTGGGTGCTGCCCTTGCTGGGCGTCGTGCTCCTGGCGTCGCAGTCAGGGCCGCTGGTCTGGAAGCTGCGGCAGTTCGTGCGGGATCATCCGGCGGCGGAGGTGGCCGCCGCCCGGGAGCTGGAATTCTTGTATGGCAAGGAAGTGCGGGTGCTGAGCACGTTCCGGCTCCTGCCGCGCTACGTCGGATATCCAACGTTCTTTCTGAGGGACGCGGTTGGGGAGGAGGTGCGGGACAAGGAGCGGTATTACGCCAAGCTCCTCGCCACCGTGGAGCGCCTGCGGCCGGACTATCTCGTCGTCGGGCGGGTCACCTTGAGCAGGAGACCGACGAATCTCCTGTTCGCCGACGACGTTCCGCCGCCTCTGCAACTGGTTTCGCAGAGTGCGGATGTGGCGGTCTACCGGGTGCAGTTGGAAGCGCCCGCACCGGAACAGATGTTGCGGGCGGCGCCGGCAACGGGGCAAGTACGCTGACCCATAGATATTAGGGTTTTTCCTAATTCACGCCGGGTTGCGTACCTTGATAGACTTGGCTCACTTCCTTGATCGGCAGTTGTATCGGATTTCAGGAAGTCTCGCGCAATCTCCCAATAACAACTACACACCCTTCCCCCCCGGCAGCCTGAAACTGCCGGGTTTTTTTGCGTGGGTTTCCTTGCGCAGTACCGGACTGAAAACGGCGCGCTCCCGTAAAGCAGCTACGGGAGCGGGCCGTCGACAACGGCGTGCTTACTGTCCGGTCGCCCCGGGCGATGCAGGCGGCACGCCGGCATCGGGGCTGGTCCCCATATCCGAAGGCGACTGCTCCATCGTACCTGTGTCCGGGCTGGCCGGCTGATCCGACGGTATTTGCATTTCGCCGCCAGTCCCGCCCTCGAAGGCGGCAAACTCGCTCTCATCCAGCGACCCGTCGCCGTCCGCGTCGGACTGCTGGAAGTGGCTGGTCAGCTCCTCTTCGGTGATCTTGCCGTCGCCGTCCCGGTCGATCACGCTCAGCAGACTGGACTGCGACCCGCTTGCGCCGGATTCGGCGCCTCCTTCGACGACGCCGGCGCTCTCGCTCGTGTCGCTCGGGGACGAGTACTCCCCGGCAGCCAATGCCATGCCGGAAAGCGTCATTGCCGCTGCAATCAACGTCAGTCTGAGCTTCATGATGTCATCTCCGTGGAAGTTGTCTCGTGTAGATCGCTACGCGGTCTACATCATCCGAATTACTGCCTTCGCCAAAAGCGTCCGATCATCCAGCTAAATGCGAGCAATCCCTGTGCCAGAGACAAAAATCTTCGTTGATGCAAGGTGCTGTGACAGAGGGTTGCGGTCCGCTCCGCCGCGTGTTGTCGTCCTGCAAAGACACCTGTGTCCGTGATCCGGCACTAGGCGATTGAAGAATGGGGCTTTCCATCCGTAGCCGGCTGGAAACAGTCAGGCGCGGCCAGTGCATGCCTGAGCGCGCCGCGCACGGCTGCGGCTGCGCGACGAGGCAGAGAGCCCGCTGGTTATACTTCTGTCATGCGACGGGATGATGAAGCGGAACGCTTCGCCCCTTGCCTTGGCAAGGGAGACCGTGAGTGAAGGCGAGATATCGATGGATGCTTCGGTTTGCCTCGTGCCGTTCACCCGGCGCCGGAACGAACGCCGCAGGCGGGGCGCGACGGTGCGGCCGGCTCGGACGCTGGACCGCTGCCACGCTGCTGGCCGCGGCGTGCGCGCCGCTGCCCGGTTGCGCCGGCCTGCTGCTCGATTGGCCCGCCCAGGACGTGGCGACGACGAGCCGGGCCGCGGAATCGCTCACCCTGCGCGAGAGTTTCGAGTCGCTGCCGGGAACCCGCATCGAGCGGGCGGGGCTGCGCATCCTTGACGACAATGCCGCAGCCTGGGCCGCACGCTGGCAAATGCTGGCCGATGCCCGGCACACCATCGATATCAGCTACTTCATCCTCAGTCAGGACCTGTTCGGGATGGCCTTTCTCGGCCATCTGCTGCAAAAGGCCCGCGAAGGCGTCACCATCCGGGTGCTGTTGGATGCCCAAGGCATGCGCATGTCGGAAGTGTCTCTGGGCAGCGACTGTCTGCCCGCGCTGGCACGGGCCGACAACGTCACCGTCAAGCTCTACCGGCCCCTGTCGCGGCGGATCGCCGAGGCGCTACTGACGCTCAATCCCGCTGTCGCCGCAGCGAGCAATCACGACAAAATCATCGTTGCCGACGGCACGATCGGGCTGATCGGCGGCCGCAATATCGGGATGAAGTATTTCCTTCCTCCGGACATCCTTGCCGGCGCCTTCTACGACCTGGATATCAGCCTCGAAAGCCCGGCCATCGCGGCGGCGCTCACGGCGGTGTTCGAGCGCCTGTACCTGAGCGACCAGACGCGCGTCGTCCAGCGCCGGGACAACCAGGACCTGGCGCGCTGTGCGGCCGAACTGCACTATGCCTACGCCGCCATGGATGCCTGGTTGCGCACCGGAGAACCGGCGCGATCCGCGCACCCGGGCAGCGAAGCGGAGCTTGCCTGGCGGCGCGCCGTCCGGCACCTGACGCACCTGCGCGGCGCGTTGGCCCGGCCCGTCGGAGACCGGGTCGAGGGCGAGGTGCGCGTCATCAGCAGCCTGCCGCGGCTGGCTTCGAGCGGCGATCCCGTCACGCAAAGCCTGTTTCGCCTCATGAGGGGCGCGCAGCGGGCGATACTGATCGAGAACCCGTACGTCGTGCTCACCCGGGAGGCGGTTTCCGTCTTCGAAGAGACGGGCCGGCGCGGCGTGGACATGACGATCCTCACCAACAGCCCGGTGTCGAGCGACAACCCGCTGAGCCAGGCGCTTTTCCGCGAGCAGTGGCCCAGGCTGCTCGCGCAGGTGCCGCGCCTGCGCATCTACGCAGGCGGCACCCGGCGCAATCTGCACAGCAAATTCGCCATCTTCGACGGACGGGCGGCGCTTGTCGGTACCTACAACCTCGACCCCCTGAGTCTGGCGGTCAACGGCGAGCTTGCCGTGGCGGTCTGGTCGGAGCCGTTTGCGCAGCGGCTGGCGCAGCGGCCGCGCCGGCTGCTGGCCCAAGGACCGCCTGCGCTCTACGAATACCGCATCGAGCGTGCTGCCGACGGCCGGCCGCGCCGCGACCGGTTCGGCCGGGTCCGCGTCGCCTTCGGGCCGGCGGATCACAGCGATCCCGGGGAGTGGGAGCGCCTCGGCTGCCGCTGGCAACTGCTGCGGTTCGCCGCGGGACTTCCCGTGCTGCCGCCGCTGTTCTAGCCCGGATATTTCACCGAGACGGCCGCCGTTATCTGCAATCCTTGGTGAAATATCCGGGTTTGATCGTTCCCGACGCGCATACCCGAGGGTGGGTGGTAACGGTGGCAGGGCGATCGTTCTTATACTTGCTCCTGGGCGGCGCCGCCGCCAATGTCGCAAACGGATGCAGGAGGGCACACCGCGCCAGGATCATGGACCAACCGGAAACCCTGCAGACGCTCATCCACGGTTTGTCGCGCCATGGCGAGCGGGCCGCCATCGTTGCTTTTGGCAAGGAACGTGTCGAGACCTGGTCATACGCCAGGCTGGCCGACCATGTCGCCCGGCTCGCCGCGGGCCTGATGGCGCACGGCCTCCAACGGGGCGAGCCGGTGGTGCTGTTCGCAGGAAATTCCCCGCAGTGGATCATCGCGTGCCTGGCGGTGATGGGCGCCGGGGCCGTGGCGGTGCCGGTGGATGCCCAGATGAGCAGGGACGAGCTGCGGCATGTGCTCAGGGACAGCGGCGCGCGCCGGGCCTTCACCACCGGCGAGTTGGCACAGCGCCTGCGCGACGCGGGTCTGCGTGCGATTCTGCTGGACGCGGAGGAGGGCGCGGACGGTTGGCGGGCGTACCTCGCCGAGGGCGGTGTGGAACCGCTGACGGTGGCGCCTGAAGAGAACGCCGCCCTGTTCTACACCTCCGGCACCACCGGGCTGCCCAAGGGCGTGCCCCTGACCCATCGCAATCTGTTCTCCAATCTACGGGCGCTGCTGGACCAGAACCTGGCGTACCAGGACGACCGCCTGCTGCTGCCGCTGCCGCTCCATCACGTCTATCCCTTTGCCATCGGCATGTTCGCGCCGCTGGCCCTGGGCGTCGCCATCATCCTGCCCCAGGGGCTGACCGGGCCGGAGTTGCTGCGCGCCCTGCAGGAAGGCCAAGCCACGATCCTGGTCGGGGTGCCGCGGCTGTACGCCGCGCTTTACGCGGCCATCGAAACGCGGCTGCGGCAGCAGGGACGATGGGCACTCCTGCCGTTCCGCGCCCTGCTCGGGCTGGCGGTGACGGCGTGCCGGCGGGGATGGCCGGAGTTCGGCGGCTGGCTGTTGGCCCCGGTGCGGCGGCGCATCGCGCCTTCCCTGCGTCTGGTGGTTTCCGGCGGCTCGGCCCTCGATCCGGATCTTGCGTGGAAGCTGGAAGGATTGGGATGGCGCGTGGCCACGGGATACGGCCTCACCGAGACCGCACCCATCCTCACCGTCAACGCGCCGGGCGCAGCGCGGTTCGACAGTGCCGGGCGCCCGTTGCCCGGCGTCGCCCTGCGTATCGACGCGCCGCAGCCGGGCGTGGAGCGGGGCGAGGTGCTGGCCAAAGGACCGAACGTGTTCGCCGGCTACCACCATCTGCCGGACAAGACCCGGGCAGCATTCACCCCCGACGGCTGGTTTCGCACCGGGGACCTGGGCTATCTGGACGATGACGGCTACCTGCATCTCACCGGCCGCGTCTCGGAGATGATCGTCCTGTCCGGCGGCGAGAACGTCGATCCCGAGGCGGTGGAGGAGGTCCTGCAACAGGGCGCGCATATCCGTGAGGCCGGGGTGCTGGCGCGAAATGACCGGCTGGTGGCGGTGATCGTGCCCAAGCCGGAGGCGGCGCGCGCCAGCGGGGAGCAGGAACTGGCGCAGTTGGTGCGGCAGGACGTGGAGCGGCAGTCGCGGCAACTGCCCTCGCATCGGCGCATCGCCGATTACGTGCTCAGCCCCGATCCGCTGGAACGCACCTCGCTCGGCAAGATCCGCCGTCACAAGCTTCAGGAGCGCTACGAGCAGCTCAAACGCGGGGACAAGCCGGCGCAGGCGCCGGGACCGCTGCCCATCGAGCGGTTCGCCCCGGAGGATCGGCAGTTGTTGCAGGACCCGGCGGCGCGGGTGGTGTGGGACTGGCTGGCCGGGCGTTTTCACGAGGTCCGCCTCACGCCCGACACCAGTCCGCACCTGGACCTCGGCATCGACTCCCTGGAGTGGCTGAATCTGACGCTGGAGGTGCGCGAGCGCACCGGGGCGAGTCTGGAAGACGCGGCCATCGGACGCATCGCAACCGTGCGCGATCTGTTGCGGGAGGTGGCCGCGGCGGGGCGGCACGTGGAGGCCGCTGCGGACCCGGTGGCGCAACTGCGGGAGCCCGAGCGGCTGTTGGACCGGCGCGGGCAACGCTGGCTGGAACCGCCGGGGCCGCTGGCCCGGGTGCTGGAGTGGCCGCTGCTGTGGCTCATGCGGGCGGTTCTGCGCGGGCCTTTTCAGCTCCAGGTCAGGGGACGGGAGCACCTGCCCCAGGCGGCGCCGTTCCTGCTCGTGCCGAACCATGCCAGTCTGCTGGACCCGCTGGTCCTGGGCGCCGCGCTGGATACGCCGCGGCTGCAACGGACGTACTGGGGCGGCTGGACCGGCATCATGTTCCGCAACCCCGTCCTGCGCGCCTTCAGCCGGGCGGCGCGGGTGTTGCCCGTCGATCCCCAGCGCGGGATGCTGGCAAATCTCGCCTTCGGGGCTGCAGTGCTGCGGCGTGGCTATAACCTCGTCTGGTTTCCCGAGGGCGAGCGCTCGCCCGACGGGCGGTTGCGGCCGTTTCGGCCCGGTATCGGGCTCCTGCTGCAGGCACAGCCGGTGTCCGTGGTGCCGGTGTGGATCGCGGGCACTTACCAGGCCTTGCCGCGTGGGGCGCGCTGGCCGCGTCTGCACCCCGTGTCCGTCACCTTCGGCGCGCCGATCGACCCCGGAGAGCTGGAAAGGCAAGGCCAGGGCGACGAGCCTCACCTGCGTATCGCCGCCGCCTTGCATGAACGTCTGGCCCGGCTGCGACAGCCCGAGGAAACGGCGGAGGCCTGATGATGAAGGCGCCGGATGAGTCGCGGGGCTAAGATTGAAGATACCGGGCGAAAGAAATCCCGCACCGGACACGCACTTTACGGGCCGGGGTTCGCGATAAGGCAAGGGCCAGGCAGGTGGTCCGGTAGCGGCGCAGCGCAGGAGGCCTCATGCGGCGGCCATCCTCCTGTTTCCCCTGACCGCAAGCAGAGGATCGTTGCGACGCGGCGGCCGCCGTCGAGCAGAGGAGCGGAGCATGTTCGGGAAAGCCTATCCGCTGTTCACGCTGTTCGGGTTCGAGGTGCGACTCGACCTCTCCTGGCTGATCCTCGGGGCCCTGATCGCCTGGACGCTCGCGGTGGGCGTCTTTCCGCTCTGGTACGAGGGCCTGTCCTTGTGGACCTATTGGGTGATGGGTCTGGCGGGGGCGATCGGGCTGCTGCTGTCCATCGTATTTCACGAACTGTCGCATTCCCTGATGGCACGGCGCTACGGGCTGCCCATCCGCGGCATTACGCTGTTCGTATTCGGCGGCGTGGCGGAGATGAACCAGGAGCCGCACAGTCCCAAGGCGGAATTCTTCATGGCGGTGGTCGGCCCGATCGCCAGCTTCGTGCTCGCCGGTCTCCTTTACGCGCTGTACCAGGCGGGATGGCCGGTGGCCATCGGCGGCGTGCTGCTCTGGCTCGCCGCCATCAACGGCGTGCTCGGCGTGTTCAACCTGGTGCCGGCCTTTCCGCTGGACGGCGGGCGGATCTTGCGCGCCGCGCTCTGGGCGTGGAAGAGCGATTTCCGCGCCGCCACGCGCACCGCAGCCGGCATCGGGTCGGGCTTCGGCATCCTGCTCGTGGTGCTCGGGTTTTTCCTCTTCATCCAGGGGGCGTTCATCGCCGGCGTCTGGTGGTTCCTGATCGGGCTCTTCCTGCGGACTGCCGCCCGGATGACATACCGCGACCTGCTGGTGCGCCAGGTGCTGGAGGGCAAGCCGGTGCGCCGTTTCATGCACGAGTCGCCGGTCACTGTGGCGCCTGCCACGTTGCTGCGCGAATTCGTGGATGACTATCTCTACAAGTATCAATTTGATCTGTTCCCGGTGGTGGAAAACGGCCGTCTGCTGGGCACCGCCGGCAGCCGCGAGGTCAAGGGCGTCCCGCGCGAGCAGTGGGAGCGAAAAACGGTGGGCGAGGTGGTGCAGCCGACCTCTCCGGAGATCACGGTCCGGCCCGAAACGGATGCGGTCGAAGCGCTTTCCCTGATGAGCCGGAAGAACATCAGCCGACTGATGGTGGTCGAGGAAGGGCGGGTCGTGGGCATACTCACCCTGAAGGATCTGTTGCGGTTCTTTTCGTTGAAGGCGGACCTGAACGAGGCCAGGGCCTGAACCTGCCGACATAGGCTCCAGGCTATTCCGCGGCCTGCGTGTCGCCCAATACGTCCTGCACGTAGAGCATCTTGACCGCCACCAGCGCCGCGGCGGACAGCGGTGTCGCCAGCAGCAGGCCGAGGCCGCCGATCAGGATGCCCAGCGTGACCTGCGCGAGGATCAGCAGCGCGGGAGGCAGATAAACGGCCTTGCGCTGCACCAGCGGCGTGAGCAGATAGCCTTCCAGGGATTGGATGCCGACGTAGAGCAGGAGGACATAGCCTGCCAGCGTGGCGTCCTGGCCAAGGGCAACGAGCACCGCCGGCACGGCGGCGAGGATGGGGCCGATGTAAGGGACGAATTCCAGCAGCCCGGCCAGCAGCGCGAGGGCGAGCCACAGAGGCACGCCGAGCAACCACAGGCCGATGCCGGTGGCCGTGCCGATCACCGCCATGAGAAACAGTTGGCCGATCAGCCACCAGCGCAGGATCTGGCCGATGGCTTCCAGTGTCTCCCGGGCGCGCTGGCGCCGGTGCAGGGGAAAGAGCCGCACCAGGCCGTCGATGTACAGACGGGGCTGCGCGGCCAGATAAACGGCAATGAACAGGACGATGACGAAATTGGCGATGAGGCCGAAGGTGGTGGAGATGACCGTGATGCCTTTTCCCAGAAAGTCCGGTCCCTGTTCGAGCAACTGGCGCGGGCGCATCTGCTGCACGAGCAGTTGTCCCCATTCGTATTGAGCAAGCCGCGCGCTTACGCCCTCGATCAGTTCGGGAAACTTGCGGAACAGTTGCGCCAACTGGTTCGCGGCGGCCTGGCCGAAGAACACGGCGATGGTGCCGATCAGCGCAAACAGGATGAGGATGACGAGGGCGAGCGCCCATCCGGAGGAGAGCGACGTATGCCGGCTCAGCCAATCGGTGGGCGCACGGATGAGAATCGCCAGGAGCACGCTGGCGAAGGCGAGCAGGAGCACGTCGATCAGGTACCACAGCAGGACCAGCGCGACGACGACCGATACCGCGATGCCGATGATGAGCAGCGTGCGATGGATGAGAGCCCTCTCGTGCGGACTGTGCAGGGGTTCCTGTTGCTCATGTCCCGTGGCCATGGTCCCTCTGGTTCCGTCCGCTGAATGGAGCACCGGGATGACGGCGGAGTTATCCAAATGATAGGAAACGCAGGGATACAGCGGGTATCGGGCCGTTCCGCGCGCAAGCGGCGCCAAGTCATCAAAGGAATCATGTTGGCTTACATGTTGTCATGCTATCAAGAGATAAGAGAGGCGGATCGTGGCGATGCGGCGCAAGCGGACGGACAGCGCCGCTGACAGGACGCAACTGTGCAACTGGTTGGCTGTCCAAAAATAATGGGACAGGAAGGCCGGGCTGAGGTGCGCTGCGAAACCTGTCTCTGGCAAGGAGCATGGCGCCGTGTGACCACCGTCAGCGGTGCGCTGAAGACCGACCTGTAGGAAGGAGGGACGGAGCATGAAACACAAAGCGCTTTTTGCAGCACTTGCAGCATTGTTGTGTGGTCCGGCATTTGCCGCCGGCGGGATGGATAAGGCGGACGAACACTCCCAGGCCGGCGCTGCGGCCGGCGCGGAGCAGCCGATGGACCGGGAGACGGCGGGCGCGGAGTCGCAAGGCGAGACCATCCCCAGCGTCGGCGGGCCGGCCCCGGCCACGGAGCATCAGGCGGAGGGGTTGGTCGAGTACCAGCAGCGTTTCCAGGAACTGGACAAGAACAAGGATGAACTGATCAGCTACGACGAGGCCCAGGCGATGCCGGAACTCCAGGCCTATTGGAAACAACAGGGTTATGGGGAAGACGACACGCTGGATCAGGCCGATTTCGCGCAGTTCGAGTCGCGGATGCAGACCGGCGTGGATATGTACGAGTCCGAGCGCGCCGGCCCGGGCGACATGCCAAGCACTCCGCACCAGAGGGGAGTGACTGGCGAGGACGGGCAGGTCAGTCCGGACGCCCCGAGCCCGGGCGAATCGGAAGGCGGCGCCCGGCAGTGACACGATGAAACGCGCGTGATGAATACGCTTTGTCCCGCATAACGCGGGATTTTTTTGCCTGCCGCCCGCCGCGCTACTGCAGATGACGCAGGAACCAGTCGCGGGCGAGGACCGCAGCCTGTTCCAGCGTGCCGGGTTCCTCGAACAGATGGGTGGCGCCGGGGACGATCTCGACCAAGTGTTCCGTCTGCAATGCCGCGGCTGCCTGACGGTTCAAGTCGATCACCACTTCGTCCTCGCCGCCGACAATGAGCAGGGTGGGGGGCCTGACCCGGGGCAGGGCGGCGCCGGCAAGATCGGGGCGGCCGCCGCGCGAGACGACGGCGCGCACCTTATCCGGGCGGTCCGCTGCGGTGATGAGCGCGGCGGCTGCTCCGGTGCTGGCCCCGAACAGGCCGATTCTGAACCCGCGGGTCTCGTCCTGGCCGGCCGTCCAGTCGACCACCTCCGTCAGGCGATGGGCGAGCAGCGGGATGTCGAAGCGCAAGTGCCGCGTGACCATGTCCACCTCGTTTTCCTCCGCCGTCAGGAGGTCGAACAGCAAGGTGGCCAGCCGCGCCTGGTTGAGCACCTGCGCGACATAGCGGTTGCGGCTGCTGAAGCGGCTGCTGCCGCTGCCGTGGGCGAAAATCACGAGTCCGATCGAGCCGGCGGGGAGTGCCAGGATTCCTTCCAGATCGGCGTCACCAATGGGAATATTCACTTCCCGTTGCTGCTGCGGTGTCTCGGCGCTCATGGCATATCTCCATCGATCGCGTGTGAGACTTTCCTCATTGTGTGGGGGGGATGAGGTTGTTGCGCCGCCTGTTTCCCCGGCTCGTCACCCGGTCGCTGCGCCCGTTCCAGCAGCTCGCGCACCTCTTCATCGGTGGTCTGGGAGAAGTCCTCGTACCAGAATCCGACGGCGTAGAACGGTTCCGGCGTGATCGCGCAGACCGTCACGTCCGCCTCCTCGCTCAGGGACTCGCAGGTATCCGCAGCGGCCACGGGCACGGCAATGGTGATGGTGCGCGGCCCCAACTCGCGCAATGCCCGGATCGCGGAGCGCATGGTGGCGCCAGTGGCAAGTCCGTCGTCGACCAGCAATACCGTGCGCCCGCGCACGTTGACCACGGGGCGGTCGTGGCGGTAGAGCCGCTCGCGCCGCGCCAGTTCGTGCGATTCCAGGTCGGACGCCGCATCGACAATGGCTTCCGGGATATGGAGCGGATCGATGACCTCGCGGTTCAGCACCCGCGTGCCGCCGCTGGCCACGGCGCCCATGGCCAGATCCTCATGGCCGGGCACGCCGAGCTTGCGCACCACGAACACGTCCAGCGGCACGCCGAGCCGCTCAGCCACCTCGAAACCCACCGGCACGCCGCCGCGGGGCAGGGCGAGCACCACGACGTCCGGCCGGCCGGCATAGGGCAAGAGCTTCTCCGCCAACTTGCGGCCGGCTTCTCTGCGGTCGCGAAAGCGCATGGTGTGCCCTCCTTCTCGGGTAAATGGCAGAGCGCCTGCGGCGGGCGCGGCGTTCGGCGAAGCCTGGATATGGAACGCCAATATGGCGGAAGCGCGAGCCTTGCAAGAATTCTCCTGATAAAAGTTAGACCTCTGCGGGCAATGTCGGTTTTGCTTGCGACGATCGCAGACAGTGATCGAAGCGGTCGGCTGCAGATCGGTGAACAAGTCTTCCGCCAAGTTTGGCGCCAATTCCAAGCGAACCGTATTCGGCAGCGTGAGATGCTCACGACGCCGTGTTCACCATCTTCTACTCTATCGGTAATGAATCCTATCCACTGCCTGACAGGAAAATAGTCGTACCGATTATATGTGGCCACCCGCGGCGTGCGCCGCGGGGTGGCGCGTCACGGAACAGGAGCTGCGCATGTACCAAGCATATTATGGCCTGGATGCAGACCCGTTTCGTCTCACCCCGGACCGGACCTTCCGTTTCGCGCACCGGGGCTATGCGCGGGCGCGGGCCCGGTTGGAGCTGGCGCTCCAGCAGGGCATGGGCCTGATCGCGCTTACGGGAGCGCCGGGTAGCGGCAAGACTCTGCTGCTCGCCGAAACGCTTGCCGGGCAAAGCGGGGAAGGGACGTGCTGTGCGCAGGTCGATGCCACGCAGCTTGAGGGTGATGCGCTGGCATGTGCCGTTGCCGAAAAATTCGTCCCCGGTTGGCAACCGACCGACGGGAATGGAGCGCTCCAACGGTTGCGGCAAGTTCTGGAACGCCAGCGGGAGCGCGATCAGCGGTTCGTGCTGGCGATCGATGCCGTGCAGGAACGGGCGTTGGAAGGCGTCGCCCGGATCGCAGCGCTGACCGGGTTGCGTGCGTCCGACCAATATCCGATGTTGCAGGTCCTCATGGCCGGACCGCCCGGTTTGGCCCGGCGGTTGGGCGATGGCGCGGTCATCTGTCAACTCGGGGGCATGGAAGAGCACGAGACCGGGATGTACGTCGAACATCGTCTCTGGTGCGCCGGTTGGCAGGGCGATCCGAGGTTTTCACCGGGCGCGATACGGGCGATCCATGAACTCGCCCAAGGCATGCCGCGGAACATTAACCTGATCTGCGGACGGGTGCTGCTGAACGGCGCAGGCGAGGGCAGGCATGAATTCGACGTGGCCGAGGTGCTCAAGGTCGCCGCGGACCTGGTCGAGGAAACGCTGCTCGACCCGGTGTGCCTGGCACGCCACCCGAAGGTTTTGCAACGGCCGCCAGAGAAGCGGAAACCGCTGCCGGAACGTCCCGCGCCACCGCAGGAGACGAGTCCACGGAAAGCTGGGAAACGGAAGATCGTGCCTGAGTCCGGTGTGTCGCGGATTCCGCCGCACCGGAATGCCCAGGCCTACGCTGCGCGGTCTCTTGCCGTGACGGCAGCGGCCGGTTCGCATGGCCGGCGTAGCACCGCGCGGACGCGCATTCTCCGCTACGCGGTGGCGGGTTTACTGCTTTCCGCCATGCTGTATGTCATCCTGTATCTGCCGGGCGTAGACTCGTTGCCCGGACGGTCCTTTGCAGCCAACTCCACGGGGCCTGCTGCGAATGCGCGGCAGGTACCGACCGCTCCTTGGTCCGAGATACGTGACACCATCCGGAATAATGGCGGCCTCGGGGTTGCCGGAATACCCGCCCGGCCACAAGCCGCAATACCGCAGCCCGTCGAACGCGGCAAAGTTGCAGAGAGCGAGAAACCTGATCCCCTGGTGCCGCTGCAAACGCAGCGCTCAGCGGTGGACAGTGCGCCCGAGGAAGCCACAGCCGATGGCGCCACCGGCCGGGCGGACACGGCGCAGGCTGCCGGGCCGCTGCGCGCACCTGGGAAAGCGGGCACCCGTTCCGCTACGGTACGGCAAGAGACCGTTGGCTATCGCGTCACACGGGTGACGGACTATCGGGCCGGAGGGCGTGACTGCCGCCAGTACACATTGGAAGGAAACAGCGGCGGCAGGCAGTTGCGTTTTTATGGTACTGCGTGCCGCCAACCGGATGGATCATGGGGGAGAGTGGAGTACCCGACCGCTTTCTTCCAGACCGTTATGCCATGACCCGATACCGAGCCGCGGGCAATCACGAATAGGACTGACTCATGGCGCATTTCCCGTTGCCGTCCGTGTGAAGAGAAGCCGGCTTGTCCCCCCCGAAGAAAAGGAACAACAACCGAACGCAGCATTGCCAGCATCTTCGGGCAATCGTTGCGCGGCGACCCGAGGCGGGGAATGCGGAGAAGAGGAAGGCGCTGTCGCGCGCAGTGGCGCGGATCACAGCCGATCCCGAATCCCTCGCTACCGTGATCCACTATCGCGTTGATTTTACTTGGAGGAATAAGGTGGCGTCCCCAAGGGGATTCGAACCCCTGTTACCGCCGTGAAAGGGCGGTGTCCTAGGCCTCTAGACGATGGGGACGGGACCCGGTCAAAAGCAAGGGCTGGTATACCAGCCCTTCCTTGCGTATTGGTGGAGCCAGCCGGGATCGAACCGGCGACCTCTTGCATGCCATGCAAGCGCTCTCCCAGCTGAGCTATGGCCCCATGCGTGGGAAGCGCGCACTTTACGCCAGCGCGACACCTCTGTCAAGACTGTGGATTTACTTCCCCGCATTGTTGCGCTCGATGTGTTCGATGGCGCGCGCGATTCGAGCCAGTGTCCGCTCGCGGCCGACCAGTTGTAGCGTTACGTCTATGGGCGGCGATACGGCGGCGCCGGTCACCGCGACGCGTACCGGCTGCGCCAGTTTGCCGAGCTTGAGGCCATGCGTCTCGGCGCAATCGATCACCGTCTGATGGATCGCCGTCGCCGTCCACTCGGGCAACCCCTCAAGCCTTGCGCGCAGGTCGCTCAACGGCCCCAGGATATCGGCGGTAAGGTGCTTTGCCGCATCCTTCTCATCGTAGGCGTCGAACTCCCGATAGAAGAACACGCTGTTGTTCGCCATCTCCACCAGGGTTTTGGCCCGTTCGCGCTGCGCCTTCACCACGTCGACCAGGTCCGGGCCCGTGGTCGGATCGATCCCGAGCCGTCCCATGTGCCAACTGAGATGATGGGCGACATGGGCGGGATCGCTTTCCTTGATGTAGTGCTGATTGAGCCACTGCAGCTTGCTCGGGTTGAACTGCGATGCGGAGTTGTTGACGTCCTTGATGTCGAACAACCTGATCATTTCGTCGACGGAAAAAATCTCCTGATCGCCGTGCGACCAGCCTAGCCGCACGAGATAGTTCAGGAGCGCCGCGGGCAGATAGCCGTCTTCCCGATACTGCATCACGCTCACCGCTCCGTGGCGCTTGGACAGCCGTTGCCCGTCCGGCCCCAGGATCATCGGCACATGCGCGTAAATCGGCGGGGTGGCCCCGAGGGCGCGCAGGATGTTGATCTGGCGCGGGGTGTTGTTCAGATGATCATCGCCGCGGATCACGTGGGTGATCTTCATGTCGTAGTCGTCCACCACGACGGTGAAGTTGTAGGTGGGCGTGCCATCGGTCCGCGCGATGATTAGGTCGTCGAGTTCGCTGTTCTGGAACACCACTTTGCCGCGGATCAGGTCGTCCACCACCACCACCCCGTCCAGGGGATTCTTGAACCGGACCACGAACGGCTTGTCGGTCGGAGGATTCTTGAGGTGACGGCAGCGGCCGTCATAGCGAGGCTTCTCCTTGCGCGCCATCTGTGCCTCGCGCATGGCGTCCAGTTCTTCCTTGGTGCAGTAGCACCGATAAGCCTTTCCTTCCTCCAGCAACTGCTGAATCACTTCCCGGTAGCGCGGGAAGCGCTGGGTCTGGAAAAAAGGCCCTTCGTCATATTCGAGCCCCAGCCAGGTCATGCCTTCCAGGATCGCGTTCACGGACTCCACCGTGGAGCGTTCCTGGTCGGTATCTTCGATGCGGAGCACGAAGGTCCCGCCGTGCTTGCGCGCATAGAGCCAGGAGAACAGCGCGGTACGGGCACCGCCAATGTGCAAATAACCAGTTGGACTGGGAGCAAATCGGGTACGGATACTCATCGGACTTCGATAGGTTGTGGAAGGGATCGAGCTATTCTATCAAAGTCGGCATCGCGATGCGGGACCGAATTGACGGCATCATCATCTCCACGTAGAATGCACACTTCCTTTCGGATACGGGCGATTAGCTCAGCGGGAGAGCACTGCCTTCACACGGCAGGGGTCGCTGGTTCGATCCCAGCATCGCCCACCATCCCTCCTAATTCTTGCCCGCGTGGTATGTCTTATCAAAAGCCCGCCGTGGTTTGTTGCGGCATCGCGGGCGGCATTCAGTCCCGGTAATGCAGATTTATTTCCTCCCAGGGCTGCGAGTCGTCATCCTGGACGGCTGGTGGAGCGGCAGTGCGTGGGGTGTAAAAAAGGCCCGACGCCTTGGGGGTGGTGGGCGCCGGGCCAAATGGGAGAAATAAAAGACTGTGACACTCAGAATAGGCAAGTCGATCCTACTAAGTCGATTGCCCGTTTGGAATTGGGAAAACTACGTATTTCATGTGGATTGGGCACCTTGGAGGCGCTCCGCCGCAACCCCCTGTAGCGTGGTTCCGGGCCCCCGATAGCGATGGCCGACGGTCTTATGCTGGCCTTGCGGAATTGCCGCCACATGGCTCTCGTCCCGGCACGGTGCGCCTGCAACAGCCGCCCGCGGAACCCGGTCCGGTCAGACGTGTCATAGTTAGCGATGTCCTCGTTGATTTGCCGTCGGGATCCGCTCCCGCGGCAGTTGCCGCCAGTTCCAGACGCCACCGTATTCAGCCGGACTGGCGGTATTTTTTTGCCTGCTGGAGTCCTTCCGAGGTCACCAGTTAACCGTTTTTGTCATGAGAGGGGGTGCTATCCTCGCCGCTGGCCGTCTCCAGCCATTCCCGCCACACGGCCAGCAATACCGCCAGGATGATGGGGCCGAGGAACAGGCCCACCAGGCCGAACGCCCGCAGGCCGCCGAGAACGCCCAGCATCACCAGCACGAACGGCACCCGCGTGGTGGAGCTGATGGCCAGCGGCCGGATGAAGTTATCCACCGAGCTGACCACCAGCGCGCCCCATACGAGCAGGCCGATGCCGGCCAGGAGTTTGCCGCTGACGATGAGCCAGAGTCCCACCGTCCCCCATATCACGGGGGCGCCAAAGGGAATGAGCGCCACCAGCGCCGTGAGCAGGCCCAGGGAGGCGGGCGCCGGGGCGTCGGCCGCCCAATAGCCGAGTCCCGCCAGCAGCCCTTGGGCGAGTGCCGCGAGCACCACGCCGTATACCACGCCGCGCGTGGTTATGGCTGCCGCGTGCATGTACGCCGAGCCACGCAGGCCGAGGAAGCGCGCGACCACGCGCCGCACCTGGTCCGCCAGGGCTTCTCCATCCCGATAGACGAAGAAGAGCGTCAGCAGGGCGATGCCGAGCTTGAGCAGGTTCCGGCCGATGTCTCCCACCAAGCCGGTGAGCTCGCCGGCCCACCGCTGGGCCCATTGGCCGATCTGTTGGGCCAGTGCCGCAGGATCGCCGTAGAATCGCTGCAATATCTCTTGCAGACGTTCGCCCAGCCAGGGGATGGCCATGAGGGATTCAGGCAGCCCCGGCGGGGATTGTCCCGCAGCGAGTTGCTCCGTTATCCCTCGGTAGATCGTGCTCATCTCCTCCCGCAACAGAAAACCCAGGCCGACGAACGGTCCCACGATGGCGACCGCCAGCCCCAGGGTCATGACCAGTGCGGCCAAGCCTACTTGGCCCGGGAAGGCCTGCACCAAGCGGTGGTACAGGGGCCAGGTGATGTACGCAAGGATGCCCGCCCAGGCGATCGGGGCCAGAAAATCCCGTAACACCAGGTAGCTCAGCCCCACCAGCGTAGCCAGGAACAGCGCCATGGCCCAGCGCGGCGCACGGGCCGCGAGCGGCGCGTCCAGCATCGGCCCATGTTTCTCCCGCGATTCGCGATCATGTAATTTCAAGATCAGTACTCCGCCAATATCTGTCGCCTGCGTTTGGCCTGTGGTTCCCGTTGTTGGATTCCCCGCTTCAAGGTGGCAACCGTTCGGCGCCCGCCGTCTGGTCGCGGATGGCGAGCACGGCGTCGGCGGCCTGCCACAGCCGCCACCGATCATACAGGCCGGGTGGTTCGAGATCGACATGACCCAAGCCGCCGACCACGTACAGGTCCACCTGGTCCGGTGGAAAGGCGGCGGCCAGGGCCATGCTCTCGGTATAGGGAATGATGTCGTCGCCGCTGCCGTGAACCAGGATCAGCCGGGCGCGAATGCGGCCAAGGTCCTTGTTGGCGAGGTCGAGTTCGTTCACCACCGCGCGCAACGGGGATGGCAGGCGGGCAATGAGCTGCGGGGCGCGCTTTGGGTCCTCGTTGATCAGGAGTTCATAAACGGAACGCCCTTCCGGATGCAGACTGGCGGCGAGATCGGCAATGGGGGCGTGCGGATCGGCGATCCGCCGTTCGGCCATCCGGCGCAGCAGGCGGCGGTCGTTCGGGTGGGGCAGGCGTCCGGCGTTGCTCAGTACGAAGAGCCATTTGCCGTAGCGATTCGGTTCCCGGTAGCGCCAGCGGTCATTAACACGGAAATAGCCCGTGGTAAAGAAGGTGATGACGTGCTTCAGGTCATGGTAGCCGCCTACCCCGAGCACAAAGTCCACGGCGTTGCGCAGCTCGGGACGGTCCGCGGCCAGGATGGCGGGACCGACTGCGTAGCTGAAGGCGCCGATGCCGGCCGTGGCCGGTGCCGGAAACGCCCGGCCGGACACCAGAAAGAGGAACGCATCCGCGATCTCGCCGATATTCGCCGGACTGACCTGTAGGGTGCGCAGACTGGGCAGGTCGGGCACCAGGACGCGGAAGCGGACGCGCGCGAAAGTTTCCGCGAACGCCACCAGCCGTGGATCGTCCTTGCCCGCTTCCGCCACGCCGGGCACCAGCAGGATGGCGATTGCGGGTTCGGCATCGGTCGGGGTGTAGAGATCGGCGACGTATTCGCGGTTCTCGATGTGAAAGGCGAGGGTCTTGCGGGCGGGCGGGGCGGTTTGTTTCTTGAGGCGGCTCGGGGCATCGCCCGCCGCGAGATCCTCCAGGACCAGCAGCGCCTCGCGGCTCGGCAGGGTGCAGCCGGCGAGCAGCACGGCCAGCAGGACACAGCCGGACACGGGCTGCCGCCACATTTCGTTGCGCCATGAGCCTCGCGCCGGCATCGGCCTCCTCTCGGTCCAGTGAAGCATCGGAACGGCGGATGCACCCGCGTCCACCGCCCCGCAGTGTTGAGTGTAATCGGACCGTGTGGAGATAAGAGGGGGTGCGGACAACCAGGGCCGTTTCTTGTTCGTGGTGAGTAAATCGTGGGACTGGCTTTTCAGCCGGGGGGCGGCCGCGGACGGCGCGTCCTTTGCTTCACAGCGTCCATATCAGCCTGCCGATCTCGCTGAAATCGTAGCCGCCGAGGCGTTGCGCAGTGGTCTGGCAGTCGCTTCCTTTCAGATACTCCATGAGCTTCTGAAACAGGGCGCGAAAATAGATGCGCTTGTGCAGGGCCAGGTCGAAGGCCTCCCAGCCGATGGGCACGAAGGCGAGCCCGAATTCGCGTGCTGCGCTGCGCGCCCCCGGGGCGATGTCGGCGTGCCCCATGGCGATCGTCGCCGCGGCATCGCGCTCCGAGTAGGCGTGCACGGCAACATTGAAGCGGGAGCCGTCGATGCCGTAGCGCATGCAGGTCTCCTGCAGGTAGCGCTGCGAGCCGGCGCCCTCCTGCCGCATGGCCCAGCGCAAATCGGTCGCCAGCAAGGCGGCGACGCCGACGTCCGGCGCCTGGGCCAGCAGGTCCGGGGCCACGATCAGGCCCTGCTCGCGCTGGAAGATGCGCACCAGAATCCAGTCGTGATGCTGCGGGTAGTGACGCAACAGCGCCGGATGGCGGTAGTGGCTTTCGGCAGCGGGGCCCCAGTGCATGGCGCACACGTCCGCACGCTGCCGCGCCAGCAGCGACAGGCCGAGCTGCGTGCCGGTGCAACTGTAGCTCACCAGGGCGTGGGACTGCATCTCGGCGGCGAGGTGCATGATGGCGCGATAGAGCAGCGGGTCGTCGCTCCCGGCGAGCACCAGGCGATCCGTCAGCACGCCGCCGTGGCTCGATTCGAGCATCCACTGATCGACGAGTTCTCTCGGGAACAGCCACTTGCCCGTGATCTTGGTGCCGGGGATTTTCCCTTCGCTGACCAGCGTGTAAACCTTTTTTTCATTGAGTTGGAGATAATCCGCGACCTGCTTTACGTTCATGAAGCGCGGAACAGACGATTGATTCATGTTCGGCCTGCGGTGCCTTCCTGAGATTGGGTTGCCGGAAAGTAGCAAGAAACATTCCTCGGGTCGGATCATCGGCATGCCACGGAAATTGCGGCCGTGGCGGTTCATGCAGGGGGGCCGGGTGTCGGCGTCTGCGTCAGTATGTCCGCACTCCGGGTGCGCTTGGTACATTTTGTCGCGCATCTTCTGCCATTCGTGGAGCTTTCTTCCGCCGGCCGCGCTTTTTCCGTTCCTTTCCCCTACTGGTACGCAAGTTGCGTAATCAATCCTGCGTGTCCCAGCCTGACCCGGGCAAGACTTAGGCTTCGGGACGCAGGACGAGCGAAGGACCTTGCCACAGGCAGCGGCAGCGTGGAGGCCGGGAAATGAGCAACCCAGCAGCGGACAGGTTCCCTGTCAGCGTCATTGTCGAGCGGAGGAGTGTCGCCAACAACCGCTGGATCACGGAATGCTGGCAGGTGGTCGGGATCGTGCCGGGCGCGATGGCGGCGGATGCCGCGACCGCCCGCGGCCTGATCCACAAGGACGAGACGGCGGAGCAATATCTGTGGGGCGGATTCGAGATCGCCCTGCATCGCGACGAGACGGAAGGCTACTACTACAACCTGTTAGGCCGGCAGCCGAGCGTATTCGTTGTCTGCCATCGGCAAGCAGCGGAACTGGTGCCGTTCCTGGTCCTGGCGAGTCATTACGAAGCGGAGGCTTACATGGATGCCGGCGAGGAGGTGTTCGCCATTCCCTTGCCGCCGCCGATCTATCTTTGGTTGGAACGGTATGTGGTCGAGCACTACGTGCCCACGGAGAAGAAGGGACGCAAACGCGATCGATGGGCAGGGGGAGGCCGATGATGGAACGAACGAACCGAAATGGGCAGGGCTGCGTTCCCAGTGCGGCGGAGGCGGCGCAAGATCCGCGGGAGCCTTCCTTTCTGGCGCGCTGGTCGCAGCGCAAATTCGCGCACGGCGAGGAAGACGAGGGAGAAGAGACGGCGCCCCCCGCCGTTGCCGAACCGGCCGAGACGCCCGTCAGGGAGATTACCGACGCCGATCTGCCGCCCCTCGACAGCCTGGACGAAAGCTCCGACTACAGCATGTTCCTTGCGGAAAAGGTGAGCGCCGAGCTGCGGCGTCTGGCACTGCGCAAGCTGTTTCGCAGCGAGGCGTTTCAAGCCCGCTGCCCGCTCAACGAATACATGGAGGATTACAGCGGCTACACGGGATTGGGTGGCATCGTGACCTACGACATGCGCCGGGCGATGGAGAGGGCGATGGAGAAACTGCAGGCGACGGAAGCGCAGGGTGAGCCGCCGAAGGCCGCGGATGCGGCAGGGAAGGGGCAGACATCGCCATCGGATGATGCGACGGCGCGCGCATCGGTGGCCCAAGCGGAGGCTGGACGGAAGCAGGCGGCGGAACCGGATGGTTCAGGGAGCGATGCATGAGGCGGGAAGGTGAGGTGGTCTGGATGAAATTTCCCGGCGTCACTGCCGACGGTGTGGCACGCCGGGCCGCCTTGGCGGCGGCGGCCAGGATCGAGGCGACGCCCACCACGCTGGTGGAGTACCACTCAGCGGGAACGGCGATCGTCATCGGCCCGGAAGGACAGGCGCGGGCGGCGGCGGACAAGCTCAAGGAGCGAGTGCACTGCGCAGTGCTGGTCAGCGCATGGGACGGCGGGCAGCGCGGCAACGGGAGCGATGACGGGCAGCGACTGTATTACGGCGAGGTACGGCGAATCAGTGGCCACTTGGGTGCGTTCAATATCGCGGTGGCCGCGGCGGACGATGAAGTAAACCTCGCACAACTGGCATTTCCGGGCCGGGAGGGTTTCGATCTCGTACTGGACCTGAGCGTGCCGCCGCTTATCCGCAGTGAAATCCTCCCCTTCGGCTACTACGCGCCGAATGGCGATACGCAGGCCCTGCTGCGGGCGCTGGATGAAATTCCGACCATGGTCGGCGAATTCGAGAAGCCGAAGTTCTTCCAGTACGACCCCGATATCTGTGCCCATGGCGCCCGCGGCCTGAAGGGATGCACACGCTGCACAAAAATCTGTCCAGCGTTCGCCATTGCGTCCGTGGGCGACAAGATCGAGATCGACCCGTACCTCTGCCAAGGGGCCGGGAGTTGTGCCACGGCCTGTCCCACCAGTGCCATCACCTATGCGTATCCGCGCCTCTCGGACACCTTGGCGCGGGTGCGGGAGATGCTCAAGGCCTATCGGGATAATGGAGGGCGCCAGGCTTGCCTGTTGATTCACGACGCCGAACAGGGGAAGGAGCGGTTGGAGGAGCTCATCACCACGTTGCCGGAGCGGGTAATACCGCTCCAGGTCGCCGAACTCGGATCGGCGGGCATGGACTTGTGGCTCGCGGCGCTGGCCTACGGGGCGAGTCAGGTCGCCCTGCTTGCCACCGACGCCGTTCCATTGGCGGTGATGAAGGAAGTCAAGGCCCAGCTCAACTACGCACATACCATCCTCGCGGGTATGGGCTACTCGGGTGAGCAGTTGATTCTGGTCGGCGAGAGCGCCGGTGCGACGGTAACGGACAGCCTCGCCGAACCCCCTTTGGACGCAGAAATTCGGCCCGCAGCTTTCGCCACCTTCGATGAGAAGCGGACCACCATCCGCATGGCGGTGGACCACCTCTACGAGCAGGCGCCGCAGAGGCGGGCGGTGGTGCCCCTGCCGGCAGGGGCTCCGTTCGGCGATGTCCGCGTCAAGCAGGACGCCTGCACCCTGTGTCTCGGCTGCGTGTCCGTGTGCCCGACGCGTGCGCTCACTGCGGGCGGCGAGAGTCCGCAGCTCAATTTCCACGAACCGCTCTGCGTGCAGTGCGGGCTATGCGCGGCCGCCTGCCCGGAAGGCGCGGTCTCGCTGGTCCCGCGCTATCTGTACGACCCCGAGCAGCGGCGCGCCGCCCGGGTGCTGCACGAAGAGCCGCCATTTCACTGCATCGCCTGCGGCAAGGCCTTTGCGACCCGCAGCGTCATCGACCGCATGACGGAAAAACTGAAGGGGCACTGGATGTTCCAGAGCCAGGCCGCGTTGCGCAGACTGCAGATGTGCGAGGACTGCCGGGTGCGCGAGATGTTCGGCGGGGAAGGAGACCTTTCGGGACGTGTACAAAGGCGGCAGCCTTAGAGCCTATCCGAATAACCCTCATCGAGCCGATCTAGACTTTAGCACTGACTCCTCAGCTAAGGAGGCACGACGATGGCGAGACACGGGATGGCCAACCGGTTCACGCTCTCGGACGCATTGTGGGA
>Ga0265294_10002397_pt1 | contig 24626 bp, 22 predicted proteins | sample MunlanPumphouse3_FD_192504 | JGI IMG/M metagenome (GOLD analysis project Ga0265294, IMG submission 192504) | Groundwater microbial communities from a municipal landfill in Southern Ontario, Canada - Pumphouse #3 | ecosystem: Environmental > Aquatic > Deep subsurface > Groundwater | place... | reverse complement strand
AGCAGTTAAATTATCATTTGTAAAATCTTGCTTAATATTAATTTGTATTCCTTGATTCTTATTCCTATTTTTGATACTCATAATGGTGCACTTATTGGGTGATACTTCTTTTGTTTGTAACAATTTAAAAGTAAGCATTTTAACTCAATTTTGCACCATTTATTTTAGATTTTTACGAATAATTTAAATAAAGGTATAGTTCCTATTTATGAACCTGGTTTATATGAGATGGTTCTTCGTAATACAAGTGAAAGGTGTTTAGTGCTGTTGGTACTTCTCCTGATGAGGATGGTAGTTGTTACTAAAGGTACTGCTATTTCAGATTTTATGAATGATATTGCTAATCTTTGTGCTTTAGTGGGTGCAGATGTGAATATGGTGCGTAAGGGTATTGGTTCCGATTCTCGTATTGGTAATAAGTTTTTATATGCTGGCTGTGGTTATGGAGGTAGTTGTTTCCCTAAGGATATTAAGGCTTTGATAAAGACTGCAGAGCATAATGGTTATGATATGAATGTTTTGAAGGCTGTGGATCTGGTGAATGAGAATCAAAAGGGTATTCTTTTTAGAAAGTTAAAGCGTTATTATAGTGATTTTCTTAAGGGTAAAAAGATAGCTTTGTGAGACTTGTCGTTTAAGGCTGGTACTGATGATATGCGTGAGGCTACGTCTTTGGTTACTATCGATTTGTTATTGAAAGCTGGTTGCGAAGTGAGTGTTTATGATCCTGTGTCTATGGATGAGTGCAAAAGACGTATAGGAAATAGTGTGAGTTATTGTTCTTATATGTATGATGTGATTGCTGATGCAGATGCTTTGCTAGTTTTGACTGAATGGAAACAGTTTCGAGTTCCTTCGTGGGGTGAGGTGAAGAAGTTAATGAAGAAAGCCGTAATTTTTGATGGCAGAAATCTGTATAGTCCTGCTGAGGTGAATAAGAATGGTATTGAGTATTTTTGTATTGGAAGGTGAGAGAAGTTTTTTTTGTAATTACGTTTTTTTGTAAAGTAAGTATCTGAAAAATATATAAGGAGTCAACAAGTCATAAAGTTTGTTGGCTTTTTTTACGTTGTGTTTGTTTCTGGGTATGATTTGGGTAATTTAAAATATTTAAATTAACTTTCATTAAACTTTGTAAACTAATTTAATTATATTACTTTTATGAGTGCAATTTTATTAACAATATTTGTAATATGTACGATTTGATATTAAAGCGACTGATTTATAATATGTTACAAATTATTTAGGAGCTATGGTTGTGTCTTCTTTATAAATCATCTTTAATATGTTACTAAAAAAAGGTAGCTATTAAGTACCTTTTTTTTGTTAAAATGATGTTAAATATTATTCAGTGAAGAAAAATTGTAAATATTACTTGGGTATAAATCGAGTAAAATTATAAAGTATACGTCTGTATAATTCAAACGAAGATGAACAGGTTAAGGGACTCAAAGGATGAAACCTTTGAATAACAGTAACTATAAGAATAAGAAAATATTGGGTTATTCCCTAATATGGAATGTAAACCAGAATTTATATATCAGATATAATCCAAAGAGTTGGGTTATCGAATTGTTAGGCAATATTAACGAAAGACCTATATAACTTTTAAATTCACTAAATAATTTTAAATATGGAAAATCCATTAAATAAAGAAGCTTATTCTAAACGAAAAGTTAAATCAGAACATCTGATTAGAGGTGAATTTTTTAGAGATCAAACTGCAATAATTCATTCAATGCCATTTAGACGATTAAAAAATAAAACGCAAGTATTTTTTGCTCCTGAAAATGATCATGTTTGTACTCGAATTGAACACGTTTTACATGTGGCAACAATTAGTGCTACAATTTGTAAAGGGCTTAATCGTTATGGTTGTAAATTAAATACAGAAATGGCTTATGCAATTGGATTAGGACACGATATAGGACACGCACCTTTTGGCCATGCAGGAGAAACAGCATTAAATAAAAAGTTAAATGGTGATTTTGAATTTATGCATGAAGTAAATGGATTACGTATAGTAGATAAGTTAAGTAATGGTGGGAATGGTCTAAATCTCACATATGGAGTCCGTGATGGAATAATTAATCATAATGGGGAAACACTTCAACAATCTATAAAGCCATCAGAAACTATTAATATTTTAGAATCAATTCGTGACAGAAAAAGTATAGCATCAAGTTATGAGGGATGTATTACACGTTTTGCTGATAAAATTTCTTATTTAGGACGTGATATAGAAGATGCTTTAATTGCTAAATTCATTTTAATTTCTGATTTACCTAATAAAATTAGAGAAGAAATTGGTTCAACGAATGGAGAAATAATTGATAAACTAGTAATAGATGTAATTAAATCATCAAAAGAAACTGATGAAATTAAATTTTCTGATGAAATGTTTGAAAAGATTAAGATACTACAACATTTTAATTATGAACGTATTTATAAGAATCTAATAATCTTGAATTATCGTGAAAAATGTGAAAATATATTAGGCGAACTTTTTGATTATATAATTGATATTTATACAAAATTCGGAATGGATTATGAAAAATATAAGGAAAGAGATTTAGAGTTAGATAAAAAATTTGGAGTTTATCTTAATACATTTCATAATGTCTATATTAAGGAAAAATCAGATCCAAAACGAATAGCTTGCGATTATATTGCAGGTATGACAGATGGTTTTGCTTTAAATTCTTACAAACAAATTAAAATACCTAAAGCTATAAAATTTAAATAACATTGCCTAACATCAGGTTGATGTAATTCGCTATGCGAACTACACAAACCCGTACTCGTTTGTTACCTGTAATTTAAAATCCGCTTATACATAATAAGGTCTAATATGAAAAAAATAGATTTGCATATTCACACGATTTCATCAAGTAGTGATTCTGATTTTGAGTTTAGTCTACAGAAGCTTAAAGATTATATTCGTTTATTAAACATAGATTGTATAGCCATCACCAATCATAATCTTTTTGATTTCAAACAATTCAGTGAAATTTCAAAAGAGCTAGAAATTACTGTTTTTCCAGGAATAGAAATCAACTTAGAGGGTGGACATATTCTTGTAATTGCAGATAATGATAATTTTGAAATTATGAATTTCTCTGAAAAGTGTAAAATAATTGAAAAGCTAATTACCACTTCCACTGATTCTATTAGCGTTGAGAAATTTAAAGAAGTATTTTTGAATTTGAATAAATATTTTCTTATTCCGCATTATGATAAGAATCCAAGACTAAAACCAGAGACACTTATAAAACTAAAAGACAATATTACTTGTGGTGAAGTGACAAGCATTCGTAAATTCAAAAATTGTATCCAAAATGCAAAACTTTTAGTTCCAGCTTTGTTTAGTGATATTAGAATCAAAGAAAACATTATTTCTTTTTCAACTAGGCAAACCTTTATCGATCTTAATGAAATTTCATTTGCAGGATTAAAAAATTGCTTTAATGACAAAAATAAAGTCTTTTTAACAAAAGAAGATGGCAATGATTTTTTCCAAGCAACTGATTATGGATTAATGTTATCTACAGGTTTGAATGTAATACTTGGACAAAGATCAACAGGGAAAACATATACTTTAAATAAAATATCAGAGTCATTCAATAATGCAAAATATATTAAGCAGTTTTCATTACTTCAAAATGACGGGCAAAAGTTTGACCAACTCAATAAAATAAAACTTAGCAATATTTATGAGTCTTATTTAGGAGCATTTAAAAAAATTGTAGAGGACATATCTTCGATAGACCAAAGACAGAATAAAATTGATTTAGAAAAATACCTAGAATCACTTCTAAAATCTGCTTCAGAAAATGAGAATAAAGATTCTTTTGCAAAAGCGAGTTTATTTAATGAAGAATTATATGGTGAAACTAAATTGTCGAGTCTTAGGGAATTAATTAAATCTGTTGAAGTATTAATAAAAAACACCACTTATCGAGAAATAATAAATAAACATATTGATGAGAAAAGTCTTAAAGTATTAGCTTTAGAATTAATGAAAGAATATACTATGTCTTTAGAAATTGAATTGAAAAAGAAATGGTTAAATACTATAATTCGGGACATAAAACAAGATTTAAGACTAAGAACTACAACAACATATGTTGAAGATATTGATTTCTATAAGTTTGTATTAGAAAATAAAAAAATAGAAAATTTTAATTCTATCGTTAATGAGCTTAAAATTGAAAGGGAAATTGACATTGAAGAAATAGGTCGATTTAAGCTTATCACAAAATCGACTCCATTTAGTGGTGCAAGTAAATTACAGAAAGTTAAACATAGACAAATAGCTTTCACAGAAGCATTCAAATCATATGGTAATCCTTACCAATTTTTAACAGAATTGATAAAGTTAGACTTAGAAAGAACAGAGTATTATAAGTTTTTTGTTGATATAAATACGTCAACCTACAATCGTTATGGTTTTCCCGTATCTGGAGGAGAAAGATCTGAATTTAATTTGTTAAATGAAATTAGTGATTCTTTAAAATTTGATATTCTCTTGATTGATGAACCGGAGTCATCTTTTGATAATGTTTTTCTTATGAATGAGGTTAATCAATTGATCAAAGATATTTCAAAGAATATACCTGTTGTTGTGGTTACTCATAACAATACAGTAGGAGCATCAATAAAACCGGACTATGTTGCTTATACTCAAAAAGTAATTGACAATAATGAAATTATCTATAATGTATACTCAGGATATCCATCAGACAAAATTTTGAAAGGATTAAATGGAGAGCAAATTAGTAACTACAATATTATACTTAATTGCTTAGAGGCAGGTAATGAAGCCTATACTGAGCGTAGAACAAAATCTTATGAAATACTTAAAAATTGAAAACAATAAAGGGTTTTATCTAAAAGAGGAAAATCCAGAGAATTGGAGTGAAATATCAACCTTAACCAAAGAAGGTTTAATGCATTTATTAGATAAAGCAATTAACTCTGAGTTTGAAATGGATGAATTTAAAGAGGAAGAAATTCAGAATAAAGCCCATCACATTATTTACAAGAATCTTTATGAGAAATTTTCTGATTTACTTTTAAACAAAACAAAATTTAAAGATGAAAGCGAAATTCTTTATAAAGATGCAATGGAAAAATATAAAGTAACAGTTGAAGAAAATTAAAAAGTACAGCTAACATTTTGCGTGTTCCATAGGGGTTTTAGAGATTTTTATGTCGCAGATTACCACTCGTTATTTCGTATATACCCGAATATATAATCTCACACAATCCCCTACATAACATACAATTTACCATTAACTCTCATTTTAAGAAATAAAAATAGCAGACATGGAAAAACTTTTTTGGGAATTATATAACTCACATCACGAAGATGAGATTACTAAAATAATATCTAATAATAAGGTTTTTAATAATCCTGATAATTGGACTCCCTATGGCGATAATAAAGGAAATTTTGGCACTTTTGAAAGTCAACAAAATAATCCAATTCCAGCGTTGATTGAAAAAATAACAAACTCAATTGATGCAATTCTTATTAAAGATTGTAAATTAAAGGGAATAGATCCCAAATCTAAAATAGCACCATCTTCAATGAAAAAAGCAGTTGAATTGTTCTATCATGTTAAAGATGGAGAAATAGGTGAGTTAGACCCAAGAACCAGAAGACAACTGGCTGAAAATATTCAAATACTTGCTTTTGGAGATAAAAAACAACCATCATTGGTTGTTTATGACAATGGTGAAGGACAAATTCCAAATAATTTCAAAAATACTTTTTTATCTCTACACAGGAATAATAAAACAAATATTCATTTTGTACAAGGGAAATATAATATGGGGTCAACTGGTGGTGTTGTTTTTTGTGGTGAAAATAAATATCAACTTATTGCCTCTAAGAGAAATCCATTATTAAATGAAGAAAATAATTTCGGTTTTACATTAGTAAGACGACATCCCTTAACAAAAGAAGAAGAATATGAATATGGGAAAGCAACTTGGTATGAATATTTTTGTCCTAATAATATAATACCATCGTTTCCAATAAAATCTATTGATATTGGTTTAAAAAATAGAGATTTTGAAAGCGGAAGTATCGTTAAACTCTATTCATATCAACTACCTCGTGGTTCACGATCAGATATTACTCTTGATCTATGGAGAGATATTAATCAATATCTGTTTGATCTTCCTCTTCCATTAATTGTATATGAGAAAAGAGATTATCATAGTAAAACTCCTGATAAGCCACTTTTGGGTAACAGAACACGAATAGCTATTGATGATAGAAATAAGGTCGAAAAAATTGTCCAATTTAATATTCCTAAAAATTCAAGTGTTGGAGAAGTTAATATTGAAACCATCATATTTGACAAAGATGTAGACCATAAAGAGTTTATAAAAAACAAATCTGTAATTTTTACATTAAATGGTCAAGTACATGGTTTCGAAGGACAGTCTTTTATTTCTCAAAACTTAGGGTTTCCACTTCTGAAAAAGCATATGTTAATTCATGTGGATTGCACAAAAATACCAACGAGCATTAGACAAGATTTGTTTATGTCTAATAGAACTCAATTAAAACAAGGTTCAAAAACAGAGAAATTAAAAGACTTTATTATTAAAGTTTTACGAAAAAGTGACCAATTAAAGCAATTAAATAATGATAGGCGACATTCTATTTTTCAAAACTCAGAAAGTGATAAAGAATTATTAACAAATTTATTATCTAAATTGCCGGTTGACAAAGATGTCTTAAATCTCCTTAAAAAAAATGGAACATTAAATTTTCTGAAAACAAAAGGACAAAAATTCAAACCAATAGAAGAAGAGAAACAAAAAAAGCTAAACAGATTTCCTTCTATTTTTAAGATTAAAAATAATAAAAACGGTAAAGTTTATAAAACAATACCGCTAAATAGTCAAGGCAAAATTTATATTGAAACAGATGTTGAAGATGACTACTTGTTTAGACCATATGAAAAAGGAAGATTTAATATTGAAATTTTGCAAAAGAGAAATAAAACAGATAAAAAAGTAAAGATTCCGAATCCAGTACCTAATGACGTAACTGACATAATTACTATAGAAAGAGAAGGTCCAGCAAATGGAACTATTAAATTAATTATTAAACCAAAAGAAAAAGCAAAAATAGGTGAAGAAATTGAAATTAAAGCAATATTAAGTTCTCCAGGAAATGATTTAGAATGTATATTTACGGTTAAAGTTGATGACAAAATAAGTCCACCGAAGCAGAAGGAAAAAAAGGCTAGTGAAACTTTTCCAAGTCTACCTACTCCTAAAAAAGCATTTGAGAAACCTGAGAATGAAGAAGGTATACCTTGGTCAAAATTTAAATGGGACGGAAATGATATTGTGAAAGTTATAAGTGCAGTAAATGATGAAACAAATGAATTATTTGTTGATGGAATAATTGTAAATATGGATGCATTTGTTTTAAAACAATTTGTATCTAAAAATAATATTACAACAGAAAAGGAATTAAAATTTACAACAAATAAGTATTTCTTATCTATTTATTTGCATTCTCTATTTTTATATAGTATTCTTCAAAAAATGAGAAAAGATGATAACAAACTAGAACAGATTGAAATTGATGAATTTGTTTCATCTATGATTAAACCATATTCTAAATTTTTACTTTACGAAAATTATCACATGACAAAAATGGCTTTTGATGAATAAAAAATGAGAGTTAACATATGTTATAAAAAATTGCCTATACAATTAAGTTGTTCAATGGTTATAACCAGCTTCACTTTTTCTGTAAAATAAAAGGAAATCGCACGCAATCGACAACTTTTCATTGCACAAATCCGTTATCTACAATCCTCCTACTGGTTGAAAAACAGTTGAGTTTTTCTGCTAACGTACGTACCTTTGTGTATAGCTCCGAGTAGAGGCCGGTTTTAGCAATGGTGTTAAACAAACCCGAGCGCAATCAGGGTCCGAATGTAAAAAGTTAGTATTTTTTTAATTACTGACTTGGGTTAGAGTTTAATGGTGATCCGCCACATGACGGAATCCCGATCGGAATATTTTCAAAGTTTAAGAGTTACATTCCATGGAGCTTTTTTATGATTTAAAAATTTTAAACATGGAAAAAAAGCAAATGAGTTTAGAAGTCGTCAATCCCAATGCAGCAGGAATTGACGTGGGAAGCAAAAGCCATTGGGTAGCCATTGGCCAAGATGCAGAAGACATCAGGGAATTTGGTGTTTACAGTCAAGACCATCGTAAACTTTGTAAATGGTTAGCCGAAAACGAAATAACTTCAATAGCCATGGAAAGTACAGGAACCTATTGGCAAACTTTGTTTAGTGCTTTAACAGCTACAGGATTTGATGTGATACTTGTCAATGGAAAGCAAACAAAAAATGTAAAAGGCAAAAAGACAGATATTAAAGATTGCCAATGGATACAAAAACTACACTGCCTAGGATTATTAAGCCATAGTTTCCTGCCTGACAGTACCACTGAGATAATTAGAACTTATTCAAGACACCGGCAAAATTTGATAAAACAAACCGGACGAACAGTTTTAAAAGTTCAGAAATATCTTAGATTGATGAATATGAGATTGGATGTAGTTGTCAACGATGTGGTTGGATTGACGGGTACAAAAATAATAACTGCTTTTATTGCAGGTGAAACAAATGGAAAAAATCTGGCAAAATTTCGTCATTATAATTGTCGAAAGCCGGAAGAAGAAATAGCAAAAGCTCTACAATACAATGAAAGAGTAGACTATCTGTTTGCACTTAAACAAGAGTGGGAAACCTACTTACATATCCAAAAACAAATAGATGAAGTAGATATCCAGATTAAAAAGTTTCTCGAAGATATTATAGATAATGACGAAAACAAGAAACAACATATTGTCAATAAAAAGTCATATAAGAGAAAAAACAAAAATGCAATCAGAGGGACTGATATGAACCAAATTTCTTATCAATATTTCGAAGGAATCGATCTTATGGAGATTGAAGGCGTAAATGATGCAACAATAATGGCAATTATTAGTGAAGTAGGTTTGGAAGGAATAAAAAAATTCCCTTCAGCCAAACAATTTACGGCATGGCTCAGGCTGGTTCCCAACAACAAAATAAGTGGAGGTAAAGTATTGAGCCACCACATACCCAAAGGTAGCAGTAGATTAAAAATAGCCTTAAGAAATGCAGCAAATGCAATAGGGAACCTGAAAGAAGGACACCTTGCTGATTTTTTCAGAAAGATTAACTATAAAAAAGGTCGACCAACTGCTATTAATGCAACAGCCAGAAAATTGGCTATTATTATATGGAACATGCTGGTAAAGGGTCAAAACTATAACCCTCCAAACCAATACATATTCCTAGATGAAAAAAGAAGGATGGGACTTGTGAAAAGAATACAAAAACAAATCACCAAATTTGAAATACAACCCGAACAACTCAAATTTACAAACATTTGATTATGAATGCCTTAACTTTGACGTTAGTCGGAAGCTTAAGATGAACCTTTACTAAAATAATAACAATATATTTTTATGATTAAATCAATTTCAATAAAACAAGTCGCAACATTTGATGATGAAGGAACAAAAATAGATGATTTAAAAAAAGTTAATTTCATATATGGAGCTAATGGTAGTGGGAAAACTACAATATCTAACTTATTGTATAATTCAGAAGACAAAAAATTTGAAAATTGCAATATTGATTGGGGAAATGACCAAATAAAAACATTAGTCTATAATAAAGAATTTCGAAATAGAAACTTTGGGAATGGGAAACTTGGAGGTATATTTACTTTAGGTGAAGCCACTGCAGATGAAATAAAAGAAATTGAAGAAAAAGTATTAGCTTTAAAAGAATTAAAAAATGAAGGCGTAAAAAAACGAGAAACATTAAAAGGAGTTTTAAAAGAAAAGGCAGAATTAATTTCAACCTTTAAGGAATTTTGTTGGTCTTGTATTTATAAAAAATATGAGAATACATACAAAGAGGCTTTCGTTGGTTCTTTAAATAAAGAAAAGTTTAAAAATAATATACTGTTTGAAAATAATAATAATGTTTCTGATTTAAAAAATGCTGAATACCTACAAGGAAAATCTAAAACAATTTTTGGAGAAAGACCACAAAATCTAACTGCAATAAATACAATATCATCAAATAGGATAGTTGAAATTGAAAAATTAGATATCTGGAACAAAATAATTATTGGTAAAGCGAATGTTAATATTGCTAAATTAATTCAAAAGTTGAATATCAATGATTGGGTTAATCAAGGTCAAAATTATTTACAAGAAGATGGGATTTGTCCTTTTTGTCAACAAAAAACAATCTCGGCAGATTTTAAAAAACAATTAAATAACTTTTTTGATGAAGAATTTATTGAAAATGTAAAAACAATCAAAAGATTAAAAGAAGAATATACAATTCTTACTTTAAACTTAATAAATGAATTAAATCAAATAGAAACAACTCAAAAAAACGAAAAAAACAACAAACTTGATTTAGATAAATACTCAGCATCTCTAAAAACATTAAAAAGTCAAATTATTGCAAATAAGGAATTTCTCAATAATAAAATCAAGGAACCTAGTCGAAATATTGATTTAATTAAATCAAAAGAACAATTGAAAATTATTTCAGATATTATTGAAAATGCTAATTCTGAAATAATTAAGAATAATCTTATTGTAAGTAATTACAATACTGAAAGAGAGACTTTAATAAAACAAGTTTGGAAATATTGCATTAATGAATTTTCTGTTCAAATAACAAAATTCAATTCTAAAAATAATGGTTTGGATTCAGGTATTTTTGCTCTAAAAGTACAACTTCAAAAGAAATTAGATGATTATAAAGCTTTAGATATCGAAATTAAAAACTTGAGTAAAAATGTAACAAGTATTCAACCAACTATAAATGAAATAAATAGATTACTAATAAATTATGGTTTTATTAATTTTAAAATTGTTCCTTCCAATGATGATGGTTTTTATCAAATACAGCGAGAAGATGGAACTATTGCCGAACAAACATTAAGTGAAGGTGAAATTACTTTTATCACCTTTTTGTATTATCTGCAATTAGCCAAAGGTGGAATAAGTAAAGAGACTGTAAATGAAGAAAGAATACTTGTTATTGACGATCCAATATCGAGTTTAGATAGTCATATTTTGTTTATTGTTAGTACATTAATTAAAGAAATAGCAAAAGATATTAAATCAAATATTGGTAATATAAAGCAACTTATTCTTTTAACTCATAATGTATATTTTCACAAAGAAGTATCTTATGAAGGGGTAAATAGAAAAGGTGAAAAATCTCGTTTTTGGATTTTAAGAAAAAATAATAACAACTCAATTATTCATTCATACGGTGACCAAAATCCAATACAGTCTTCCTATGAATTATTGTGGCGTGAGATTAAAGAATGGAAAGATAATTCAGGTATTACTATACAGAATATTATGAGACGAATTCTTGAAAAATTCTTTAGTATTTTAGGAAATAAAAGAGATGATTTTTTGATAAATAAATTTGAGACTATAGAGGAAAAAGAAATTTGTAGGTCTCTCTTAAGTTGGACAAATGAAGGTTCTCATACTTTGCCTGACGATTTATATATTGAAGAACCTACCGATACTATTACCGAATATTTAGAAGTGTTTAAAAAAATATTTTTATATACTGAAAATAAAGGCCATTATTTAATAATGATGGGAGTAGAAGAGGAATAGCCAGTTGGTAATATGTGTTATATTTAATCGCTAAAATTGTAATAAATCTAAAGGTTGTGGTTCGCATCAAATCTATTAAATTTTGGAAGGGTTGATATATTGTATTTAGTAAATAAACAGAAATGAAAAAGACAGAAAGAAATTTAATTATTGCATTATTACTTATTATTTACCTTCTAATAATTGGTGATGATTTTAAGAATAATACTTTCATTCAAAATACGATAGCAATAGCGTGTAGCATAATAGCACCAATAATAGTGTTTTTTGTAGATTTATTACTTTCAAATGTCAGGAGACTAAAAATTTGGTTTATATCAAAAATAACTTATCGGAATAAAAAAATTAGAGTATCAATGTCTTATGTATACAGAATACATATCAATGATAAATATTTGCTTGTTGAAAATTCTAAATGGGACTATTATCAGCCCGTTGGAGGTGTTTATAAGATTTTATCAGAAGATATTGGTTATTTGAAAGATAACTTTGATTGGGGTAAAGACCCCTATATGAAAACAAATAGAGAGAAAAGAAATGACTTGAGAGGAACTGTTCCTATGACAAAACTATTAGATTTTTTGGATTGGTTTAAATCTCAGAAAAATAGAGAAATTTCTCATTGGCGTGAATTTTATGAGGAGCTAATAAAAACTGGAGTTTTAAGTATTAAAGATTTTCCCCATTTTGAATATAGATATGCTGGTACATTATTAACTCCAATCAAGAAATCTGAAAAGTGGAAAGACTGCTTGGAAATATTATCATATGATGTTTTCGATTTAATTCCGACAATAGAACAGGAGTCAATATTATTAAAAACACAATCCGATGATATTAAGGAATTTGTATGGTTGGATAAATCAGTTATTCTTAATAATGGTGTGATAAATAAAGACGAAGAAGTGAAAATTGGGCATCATACTAAATGGACAATAGAAATGAAACATTCTAAATAAAATTATATGTATTTTTTAAATAATAAAACCGCTCAAATAGATGATTTGTTGGCTAGAGCAGCAGAAAAATTGCAACTTGACAAAACACGAAGAAAAAAGATTGAAAGCTCCTATCAAGCTATTCAAGAGGTGTTAGAAAATGATACTGAATATTTTAATTCTAAGAAATTTGAGATTTATCCACAAGGTTCAGTAAGAATCGGAACAACAGTGAAGCCTCTAGTAAAAAATGAGTTTGATTTGGATATTGTATTGCATATTAGGGATAATATTTATGAACAAACTAATCCAATGACAGTGTTTAATGAACTTAAACGTGTATTATCTGAAAACGGAAATTATAAAGGGAAAGTCCAATCTAAAACTAGATGTGTAAGATTGGATTATGTTGGTGATTACCACATGGATATACTTCCTGGTTGTCAGCATAGCATAAATGATGAAGATAAAATTGTTATACCAGATAGAGAGTTAAAAAAATGGTTGATTAGTAATCCACGTGGTTATGCCAAATGGTTTATGAGTAAAGCAGAATCTGTACGTCAATCTTTGTTAGAGAAAGCTTATGCAGCAGAAGAAATTCCATCAGATGATTTTGTTGCTAAAAAACCATTACAAAGAGCGGTTCAGATTATTAAACGGTGTAGAGACTTGTTTTTTGAAAGTGAGACAGATTATGCTACTCCTAGTATTATTTTAACAACTTTAGCAGGTGAACTTTACCAAAATCAAGAATCTATATTTGAAACAATAGATAGTATCATTTCTCAAATATATAGTAAGGTTAATATTAGCAAAATAAATAGGATTAAAGTTCTGAACCCTGTTGATAATGAAGAGGATTTTACAGATAAATGGGAAAGAGAACCGAAATATTATAGTGAGTTTATAAGGTTTACAGAATCACTATTTCAAAGTTGGCAGAAACTCAAAAAAGATAATGGCATTGTCGAAGAAAGTAATATTATGAAAGGATTAATCGGAGAAAGACTTTATTCTGATAGTGTTAAAGAACAAACGTTGATTACAGAAGATTATAGAAGAAAAGGAAAGGTTTTCTCATCATCTGCCACTGGTTTGTTAGGTTCTCAAAAAGTTTCAGATAAGTTAATTAAGAAAAATACATTTTATGGTAATGATTAGATATTGGAAAAATAATTTACCTATTCATGTTCAGTATGCTAATGTAAAAAAGGAGTATCCTCAATTTAAAATAAGCATATTAAAGGACTCATTATTAATAAAGGGGGACTTACAACCTACTCCACGCAGTAGTGTTTATCATTTTAAATTAAGGTATTATGTTGGAAAGCGACCCAAAATAAAAATAACTAAACCTGAACTTAAGAAGAATTTTAATAATGAAAATATACCTCATGTTTATCCTGGAAATGAGTTATGTTTATTTTATCCTAAATACAAGGAATTTGATTCTAAATGCAAAATTTCTGAATATATAATACCATGGATAAGTCTTTGGTTGTATTATTATGAAATGTGGCATATAACTGGAGAATGGTTAGGAGGAGGAAAACATCCAAGAATAAAGGAGTAAACCCCCAGCCTATAATAAAATGTACAAAATAATAACCGAAATAACAGTAAATTCAAGGGGTTGTAACCTGCTTTGATTTTTTTTTAACTTAACTGAAAAGCATCCGCAATCGGCAATCTTTCATAGTACAAGTCTGTTATATGGCATTTAAAAAACTATCAAGTATAACTAAATAATGGCAAAACAAAAGATTGAAACAGTAAGAGAACAGATATATTTGTCATATGCAAATCTTGCAATGGTACATACCGCAGTGGAGAAGAAACAAGAAAAATACGGACGATTTAATTATATGATACGAGCCAGATTATTCAAAGGACTTAAAGAGGAAACTATGAATATGCGGACAATATTTGACGATGAGAAAATTAAGCTTCAAACTGGACAAATATGTAATTATTGTGGTTCTTCTGAAAAATTAACACTTGATCATATCTTTCCAAAACGATTTGGTGGGAAAGACAATGCTGAAAATCTGATTTATGCATGTAGAACTTGTAATTGTTCTAAAGGTAAAAAAGATTTAATGGAGTGGATGGATTATAGAGGACAATTTTTGCCATTAATGATTATTAGAAGATATTTAAAATTAACATTTAATTATTGTTCAGAAAATGACTTGTTAGATAAAGAAATAGAAGAATTAAAAGAAATGGAATTACCATTTAGAATTGACTTTTTACCAATTTCATACCCCAATCCAAATAAACTTGTTTTGAATATTAAGAATCACATAAAATGATATTAATACTATGATTAAAAAACTAATTCAAGATATTGAAACACTTCAAGGATTAATGGTTGCTTATGTAACAAATGGTCGTGAGGATGAACAACCAAAAGAATATAAAACTATTTATTTGAAAGTTCATTTTGCATTGGAAGATATGAACTATTCAGACCCTAATAAATACAGGACTTTAGAAGAATTCTGGGGATTTTGTAAATCGGAATTCAGCAGTTATGCAGAAAGAAGAGCGTATACTGAAGAAATATATGATGATGTTATAATTGATTTATGTAGAAAATTGGTAAATAAACCTGAGCCCAAAAAGTGGCGTGTAACAAATGAATTACTGACAGATAATTTAGAACCTATTAGAAGGCAATGGTTAAAAGCAAAGAATTTCTTATTGTCTGACAAACCCGACTTTGAGAATTGTATTAAAGAAGCAACAAATTCGGTTGAAAGTGCACTTCAAATTTTATTAGAAGAACTAGGTGTCTCTTTGGGGAGAACAATAAAAAAATCAAATGTTGATAATGATATAAAAAAGATTATTAGTCAAATGTATGGATTTGTAAGTAATAAAGATTTTGTTAGACACGGTGGAACTAAAAATCAAAATCTTGATTTTTATGACGCTGAGTTCTTTTTAGAACTTGCAGGAATTTCTATCAAATATTTAAAGGATAAAATTTAAACAGCCATATAACAAACGCTATATTTCATTGTCGTTTTTGTTCTGACAATAAAGCACTTAGTTCATAACGACGATAGTTAAATTCGATAGTGAAGAAGTTTGCAATCGGCAACTAAACATAGCGCAGTTAGTTAGGCAATATATAAACAAAAATATGAGTGATGTTATTAAAATAGAAGATTGGTATTATACTGGAAAATTTATTAATGATTTTAAAATAAAGTGTCCAATTAATTACTTTCCAACTAGTTTGAATAAATATTATAGGATCTCAAAAAATAATGTAAAAGCGCTTACAAATACTTATATTTATGTGAATCATCCTATGCAATATAATGACCCATACGATTCGGCTAGACAGTTTACATATTATAATACTGATAATGAAGCATTTTCTAAATTCAATCTGATGTTTGTAAATATGGGACTAATTTCTATGTCGGAATCAGATATTAATATGTTAATGTGGGCACATTACTCAAATCATGATGGATTTTTAATAAACTTCAACATGGATAGGATTAAAGATAAATTTAAATTTATTTTTCCTATGCATTACACAAATTATTTGCCAGATATGAGATCATATGAAAATGACAATACAAAATTTATGATTTCAACTAACTTAAAGTCTTCAGAGTGGTCTTATGAAAAAGAATGGAGACTATATTATTCTCCAGGACCAATGATTTTACCAGAAACAAACCAGTCTTTAATAGAAATGAATGAAGACTGTTTTTTTAAAGCAAATCGTGAGCCAATAGATAGAAAATTTGATTACGAAATAAATGATATTAACTTCATCTCTTTAGGTTATAAATTTATTATTGGTGAAAAGCATGTGGGTATTTCGGATGATGCTGACCCCCTGATTAATTCTTTATTTTATAAATATGGTACAATTTACAACTTTTTTCTTAAACTTTAAAATTTAATAAAAATATGAATAAAAAATAACTTTTTATAATACCTTTAGCTTTCTCTTAAGGGGTACACTTTTTTTTACTACAGAGGTACACTTCTATGGTTCTTCACCAAATTTGATGCAAAAATATAACATCAAGGAAATGTACTATAAAACACCCTGTAAATATCTGAATATCAATAAAATAAACGTTTAAAAAATTAGTAAAATTCATAAATTTTGACTACCTTAGCTACTGATAATCAGATATTTATAAAAAGAATGACAGAATATATTTTAACTAAAAATAATTCAAAATTATTACTTAAATTAATGAGTCTAGATAATAAATCTCATATACGTTTTTCTACACTTAATGTTGATAACGAAAATAAAATAATAGTTCTAAAAGCTTCATATACTAATGCATTTGCAAAGTGTCCATATTGCTCTAAAAGTAGTAAGAAAGTCAGATCTTCATACGTTAGAACCATTCAAAGTTTATCTATACTGAGTTATAGTTGTAAGATAGAAATGACAACAAGAAGATTTGTATGTGCTAATAAAAAATGTTTTAGAAAAATATTTTCTGAGCAATACCAAACTTTTGTAAAGAGATATTCAAGATTAGATAATAATTTGTGTAAAGTTTTATCTAAAATATTTTTAGAAATATCTGCAAGAAAAGGATCCTATATATCTGGTTTAATTAATGTTACACGCAGTCCATCATCATGTCTAAGAATGATATTAAAGGAAAATATACCTAATAAATTTAATTTAGAGCATATAGGAATTGATGATTGGGCTTTTAAGAAAGGAAGAAATTATGGAACAATCGTAGTTAATACATTAACAGGTAAAGCCATAGATCTTCTTGATTCTAGAGATTCTCAAGATGTAGGTGAATATTTGCGACAGTATAAAAATCTTAAAACAGTAACTAGAGATAGAGCATCAGCATATTCAAATGCAATAAAAATGCATCATAGTAATATTCACCAAATAGCAGATAAATTTCATCTTGTAAAAAATTTGGGTGATAATATTTATCATATAATCAAAATAAATTATAATAAAATTTTGAAAGAGCTCAATTATGAAGATGAACCAAAAATTATAGATAATCATTATAAATTTACAGTTAAACCTAAAATTGATTCATCTTCACAATGCATTATTAGTCATACAATTAAGCAAAAAAGGACTTTCAAACAAGTAAAGGAATTAAGAGCTAAAAATTACTCGATAAATGCAATATCTAGAATATTAAAAATGCATAAAACTACTGTAATGAAATATATAAAGCTTGATAGATTACCAATACAAATACGACCTATTAGAAATAGTATAACTCCATATATAAAGATTATTAATGATTGTTGTAATAAATTAATGAAGGTAGATGACATCTATGATAAAGTAAAAAGTATGGGCTACAATAGAACAAAAAGTGCATTCCGTCATAATATTGCTATATTTTATCCAAATTATAGTAAAGATAGAAGAAACATTAATAAATATAGATATGATATATCTGAAATAAAAGATAGTAACCAAAAAGTTTTAATATCTCCTGCAAAATTATCAATATATCTAACAACTAAAAGTTTTGGCATAAATAAGTTAACAAACAAAGTATCAGAAGAATATGAGTTTGCTCATGATATTATAAATAAATCAAATATTTTAAAAGAGTTACAAAGTCTGAGCGATAGGTTCCGTTCAATCCTAAAAAATAGAGATAAAGTAAAATTATTAAAGTGGTTAAAAGATTGTTCTAAATGTAAATATAGAAAACTTGTTAATTTTGCAAAAAAGATTAATGAGGATTTACAACCAGTATTAAATGCTTTAAAATACAAGTATTCAAATGGTGTGGTTGAAGGAAATGTAAATAGATTGAAAACAATAAAAAGAGCTCTTTATGGTAGAGCTAGTATTAAATTACTAAAAAGGAAAGTTTGCCTTTCTAAAATGGGATAATTTTTGCATCAAATTTGGTGAAGAACCAGTTCTATCTTATTATATACATACTTATACACATTGTTATGTTTTCGTACTTTTTCTTGTTCTGTTTGTAGCATTAGCATAGACATGTTCTTTTGCAATTTTTGGTTCATATTTCGGTTAGCGCGAATTACAAATATGTATGGATTTTAACGTTGACTTATACACATAGTTTTATAAGCTTACAATCAATTAATTTAACAGGATTATTGGGATCTTTTATCTGTTTATTCTCAATACTAAATCCATTTTCTTTTATTCCTTCAAGTTTAGTTCTACTTCCTTTAGAAAAGCCATTATACTTATCTGTTGGAATTATACAAACTAATTCAAAATCTTTGTCCGTTGATTCGTGTAAATAGTTAAATACTTTCTTTGGATTCTCGATTTGCCACATACCTCTAATTCTTAAGTTGGTAATTCCTAAGGGATCGACTTGATTAACTCTACCAAGTTCTTTAGTTTCTGAAAAAACAACATCTGATATTTCTTTAATTCCATCAGAAATTGTCGTTTTAATTCTTTGATAAATTTCGTGTTTGGCTGCATAAGAATTACCATAAATCATCCATAAAGATTTTAATTTGGTATCGCTTGTATGACCAACGCAATAGATTAAGTCTTTAACTGTCCAATTTTCACAATCCTTACATTCTTTCGTAATCATTGGACTTGTGCATCTTAAATCAGTTTTGGGATAACTACTATTCAAAACCAAACTTGAATTTGCACTTTGGATTTTCTTAACTTCAATAGCATCTCCACCTTTTATCATTAAATCTGGTGGATTATTTTGTGAACCTAACCACGAAAATTTTTGATTATAACTTCGCATTTTCTGCAACTCGTCTGAAATTCCAAAAGTTCCTGCAAATGCATCTTTAATGTAGTTTTCAAGGGCATCACCCATTCCGTTTGCTCGATTTCTGCCTGAATACATATCACGTATTTCAAAATTCTTTTGATTTACGATATTATAAATAGCTTCTAAAACATTTGTCATACTAGTACTGCTTTTCTTATTGCTTTATTTGATTTTGTTCTTTCAGCTTTATTTTCGTTTGCCTTTAATTGTTCTTTTATGCTATTGGCTAAAAATTTCGCTAAATTAACAGGAACAGCATTTCCAATCATTTTATAACCTGCTGCAACTTTTTTGTAATAAAAAATGAAGTTATCAGGAAATGTTTGAATCCTTGCACATTCTCTTATACTTAATCTTCTGTATAAATATTCTTTCCCTGGCACAAAAACTCGAATATTTTGCTCAATAAATTTCATCTTTGGTGCTTGTGGATGAATTGGTGCATGTCGTCCACCTGCTTGAATTGTAAAAGATTGTTCATCCCAACTCCTTACGCGATTTCTTGACATATAAATAGTTGAAAAACTACCAATCATATATTCGTGATTTGGGATAATACAATTTTCTCCATTCGTGTTATTGTATTCCAAAGCAGGTAAAACACTTTCTTTTAGGTCTGAAATTGCTGTTTTTAATGTAATTTTAGAAAAAGTTTCAGTAGGAAATTGATATTTGAAGTTTAAGTCTTTTCTAATTCCAATAAAAAATACTCTTTTTCGGTCTTGAGGAACATTATAATCAGATGCGTTTAGCATTTGAAAAGAAAGTTCATAACCAATTCCTGCATTTCTGAATAATTTCTTAATTCCTTCTAAAGCCTCTGAATGCTTAGAAATTAGCATTCCACTAACATTTTCAGCCAAAAAGAACTTGGGTTGTTTTGTTTCTAATATTCTAATAAAATCGTAAAACAACTGACCTCTTTTGTCTTTTATTCCTCTTGCAGCTCCAGCTTCACTCCAACTTTGACAAGGTGGACCGCCAATAATTCCGTCACACTCTGGAACTTCATCAGCAGGAATGTTAACAATACTTCTTTTGTCAAGAACTGTATTTGGATGGTTCTTTTCATAAGTTTCCCAAATTTCTTTGTCATATTCGTTTGCCCAAATAATATCAAAACCTGCTTTTTGGAATCCTAAATCAAGTCCGCCTGCTCCTGAAAAAAATGATACTATTTTCATATTGTTTTTTCTTTTATTGTTCTTCTATATTCTGCCTTTTCCTCTGCAACTTTTAAAAGCTGTTTAGTGCAATTTGTTTCGTAAATCTGTTTCCCGATTTGATCGGTAACATATTCATTCCTTAATTCTGTGAGGTCAAGTTTAAAGATTTTAGCAAGTTTTGGTAATCTCTTTTTATCAAAGTCACGTTTTCCATTCTCAATTTTGCTCAAATTTGCAAAGTCTAAATTCAATTTAGCAGCAAGTTGAGTTAAAGTCAGTTCGTTTTCGTTTCGTAAAAATCGGATGTATTCTCCAAAAGTTGTTTTCATAAGACTTGTCATTTTTTGACAAATATATGAATTTTATTTAGAATATTCAATTCGAGCATTGGAGAATTTTAGTTCTTTTGGCTTTCCCCATTGCTATTACATATTATTTGTACCAAATATCTTTTTTTGATGTTTTTGTAATGTCCTTTTTAATATAAAATTAATATCTTTTTTATTTATATTACGTAACAATATTACTTATTACAAATAAAAACTCCTCCTCTCAATTTTATGTGAGTATAAGAGGAGGAGGTAATATCTATATTATAAAATTTTCAGCTATGCAATAAATATATAGATAGAATGGAACATCTTGTTCTGTATCATCCAAAATACCCATCATCGTAAATACCCAAATAATAACGAAGCGTTAGTCTGGACGGAAATACCAAATATGAACACCTAAGATATATTTTTTAATACTAGATTGAAATCGTTTACTGTCAAATTAAAAATTAGAATATTTTTAAATTTTAATCTCAATTTTGTTTTTGATTAATACACTATTCGCAAAATCAAAAAGAATATTATTTTCTTTCTTCATTTTCAACATATCGTCACTAAAATTCATTCTAAGAAATCCCCGGAAAGTATCTTCTAAAAAATTCGGGAAAGAACCTAAACCATAAATAAGTTTATTTTTATTTATTACACCTTTATTCCGAAAATAAGAAGCCGTAGATAAAATTTGAGAAATGATTTTATTGGGATAAGGTCTTTCATATTCTAAACTTATTGCAGTTCTCAAATTTTCACAATACTTCGTTTCAATAAGAAGTATCCAATAATCTTCTTTATATTTATCCGGATACATAATGGTTTCGCATTGAGAACAATGCTTTTTCCCATCTTTAAGAGCATTATCTCCAAATAAATCTGCGGTTACTTTAACATTATTTTCATTTGAAAAATGCACACCTAACATTTTTTTTCCTTCTGAATCTGTAACAGGTAATTTTTCATGTAATTGTATATCACCTTTCTTATGAACTTTTTTATAATAATTAGTCCAATCTACAATTAAAAATTCCTTTTTATTAGTAGTAACAAAATTATGTGATTTATCAGCACTTCCTACAACCTGTAATATTTTATCCTTCATAGGTTAAAGAGCTTTAAGAATTTCCTGATATTCATCCATTATCTCGTTCATAATATCATTGAAATATTGTTTACCGATGGTATGAGACTCCTCATTTTGTATACACGAAACTTCTCCTTTATTTATTTGCCATACAGAAACAGAATCAGGATCTATCCATGCTGCCTGAGAAGGAAGCTTTTCCCCTTTATATTTATCTTTAACATTTCCACCTAATATACAATTATTTAAAGCATAGAGTACATAAGGACTATGTGTTGTTAAAGTCAGAGATATCTCTTTCTTAGAGTTTTTAATTATTTTAAGAAACTCATAAATTACTTTTTTTTGTGTATTAGGATAAAGATTTTGTTCCGGCTCTTCTATTATTATTTGCGAAGATTGTACTTTAAGGATTTTCTCTGACAGATCTGTTGCTTTTTTTAAAGCATTGATATACTTGAATTTTGTATTATCATTGGTATATTCTTTAATCTCTTTTATATTATCAATTTCTTTGTTTATTCTAGATACAATTTTTTCAAATGGTTCATCAAAAGATTTAGTCAAATAATGTATAAGAATTTTATTCTTCGCTTCTTTCTTTTTATTAATCTGTTCAACGCTATCTTTATCATCTTCATATATATTCCTAGCGACATCATCAAAAACAACATACATAGGAATTAATGACTGATAACCGCTAGCTACATTAGTCATATCAAGAGCTACATCCTCATTAATCTTTACTATATCTCTTTTACCTGAATCCTCATAATAATATTTTATTTCAGATCCTATCGTCATAGGTTCTTTAGCATTTTTCTTTTTACGTGCAACTTCCCAATCAGACATAAAACTTCTAATGTTATTATCAGGCAACTTAACATCAAACCAATTTGGAATAGATGCTACAATATTTCTTTCTGCAGGTATATAAGAAATCTTTACACCTTTATATTTCTTAATATCAATGATTTTAATTTTAGGACTCTTTTCGCTATGTAAATAACTAAGTTTCATTACAGGATTTTCATATTCAATATAAGAATCATCCCTAAAATACCCTTCCAATTTATGAAAACTAACTAATTTGTCATAAAATACATCCTCTTTAGTAAAACCTTCAAAATCATACGCTAATGCTATCTTCTTACTGACCCAAGATAAATAACTTATTATCTTAGCTATAGTACTTTTACCGCTACCCTGCTCACCTATAAAAACATTAATCTTATTTAGATTAATGTCAACTTCCTTTATAGCACCAATATTTTTTATTATTAATCTATTTTTTTTCATCTGTCTTATTTCCTTTTGTTACTATAAAAAACAATTAGAACACTGTTTTTTTTATACACAAATTCTAATTCTTATTGTAAAGGTACTAATTTCTTCTTAATATATTACAAAAACATCCCAAATTATATCTAGGTATAATAGAGGATACTGATTCTGTCAGCCTTTCTATCTGACAACAATACTAACTATCATATCAATAAATATAGCTCGTAACCTATATTTATTCGTAGCTATCTTTTTTTGATTTCAGCATATTTAATATCTATTTCCATAATCAATTTCTTAAAGAAAATTTCACTATTAGCAATTAGATTCATTACATAACATGAATCACAAACTTCAAATGTATATTTTGACCCCTTTTTTTTAATTTCCAATCCTTTTGTTTCATTGATAAATTTCACCTTATCTTCATCAACAACAGAATTATTATGTGCAATCTTGTTTCTAACGTATTTTTGTTGTTTAATTAGATTATATTCTTTCTCAATTTTTATAGAATCTATACTAAAAACTTTTGTAATATATAACCAATATCTATCAATGTAACCATCTCCATTTAAATTTTTATACTGAAATCAAATTTAGATTCAATTAAATTTGCAATCAATTGAATTTGACCTTCTATTAAAGAAAAAACAGATAAAACATTAGCTTTCCTTTGATTTTGTATAATTATATTTATAAAATCATACTCTAACAAATAATGAAATTGAAAGTATTTACTCTGATCATATCCTTCCTCATAAGTTTTAGGATCCTTTTTCAATATCTTATCATTTTTTTCGGAGTTTTTTAAATCAGATATGACTTTCTCTGTATGATTTTCTGAATTAGTAATTAAACTCTTTTCGGCAGTAAATATTCTACTTAAATCTTCATCATAATGATAAAGATATTCCCAATTTTTTATAGAATATGTTAAATAATTTAAATTACTCATAATGTAGTTTAGTTAATATTTATTAAGCGTAAAAATCTAAAACAAATGGTGCAAAATTGAGTTAAAATGCTTACTTTTAGTTCGTTAACAACAAAAGAAGTATCACCCAATAAGTGCACCATTATGAGTATCAAAAATAAGAATAAGAATCAAGGAATACAAATTAATATTAAGCAAGATTTTACAAATGATAATCTAACTGCTTATGCTGGGGCTTTACAAATATCAAAATACATGGAAAATATATCAATACCTTCTCTTTTTGATAAAACTTTTCCTACAAATTATCATTCAGCAACCAAATACTCCAATATGCAAATTTTAATGTCTTTATGTTTA
>Ga0265294_10002396_pt1 | contig 24627 bp, 25 predicted proteins | sample MunlanPumphouse3_FD_192504 | JGI IMG/M metagenome (GOLD analysis project Ga0265294, IMG submission 192504) | Groundwater microbial communities from a municipal landfill in Southern Ontario, Canada - Pumphouse #3 | ecosystem: Environmental > Aquatic > Deep subsurface > Groundwater | place... | reverse complement strand
CGGTTGCTATCTTAAATGCTAAAGCTGAAAATGGAGCCTTAGGATCATTTGCATGACGAGTTTCTGGTTTATCAGTTTTTGGATTGATTCCTTCAATTTCTGGAAAATCTAAGGGACTTGGTAAAAATGCAGTAATTGCATTAAGTAGGTTTTGAACTCCTTTATTTTTGAAAGCAGTACCACATAGAACTGGTGTAATTCTCATTGCGCAAGTAGCCTTACGTACATGGAAAATCATTTCATCTTCTGTGATAGAGTTTTCATCATCCATATATCTCATAAGAAGTGCTTCATCTTCTTCAGCAACCCCCTCAATAAGCATTTTTCTGTATTTAGCCGCTAATTCCTTCAAATCTTCAGGCATAGGGATTTCATACATTTTAGTTCCATTTGATTCCTCATCATACATTAAAGCCTTGTTTGAAATCAAGTCAATAACACCTTTGAATAAATCTTCTTGTCCAATTGGAATTTGAAGAGGAACAGGGTTTGCACCTAAACGTTCTTTGATTTGAGCTACTACATTAAAAAAGTCTGCACCTGCACGGTCCATTTTATTAACAAAAGCAATACGAGGAACATTATATTTATCAGCCTGACGCCAAACAGTCTCACTTTGTGGTTCAACACCACCAACAGCACAGAAAAGTGCAACAGCACCATCCAAAACTCTTAGTGAACGTTCAACCTCAACAGTAAAGTCAACGTGTCCTGGAGTATCAATAATATTAATCTTATGATGATTGCCATTATAGTCCCAGAAAACAGTTGTTGCTGCAGAAGTTATGGTAATACCACGTTCTTGCTCTTGAGCCATCCAGTCCATAGTAGCAGAACCTTGATGGGTTTCCCCTATCTTATGGTTTTTACCTGTAAAGAATAAGATACGCTCAGTAGTTGTTGTTTTACCAGCATCTATATGAGCCATGATTCCAATATTCCTTGTATTTTTTAAATCTCCCATTGTAATATCTTTCTCTCTACTTTTTTATTAGAATCTAAAATGAGAGAAAGCCTTGTTAGCTTCTGCCATTCTATGAATATCTTCTTTCTTTTTATATGCAGCACCCTCTTCCTTAGCAGCAGCGATAATTTCACTTGCTAAACAAAGAGCCATTGTTTTTTCATTTCTTTTTCTTGCGTAGCTAATCAAACTCTTCATTCCCATTGATTGTTTTCTTTCAGCACGAATTTCAGAAGGGATTTGGAATGTTGCTCCACCAATCCTGCGGCTACGAACCTCAACATTTGGTGTTACATTAGATAATGCTTTTTTCCATATCTCTAAACCGTCTTCCTTTGTACGCTCACTAACAACTTCGATAGCATCATAAAAAATATTATAAGCTGTTGTTTTTTTACCCTTCAACATAATATTGTTAACGAACTTTGTTACTATAGTTTCGTTAAACTTTGGATCTGGAAGGATAATTCTTTTCTTTGGTCTTGCTTTTCTCATTTTATAGTAAAGCTATGTTAATTATTTCTTAAACTAGATTTATTTTGTTGCTTTTGGACGTTTTGTGCCATACTTAGAACGTCTTTGTTTTCTACCATCAACACCAGCAGTATCTAAAGCACCGCGGATAATGTGGTAACGAACACCTGGAAGGTCCTTAACACGACCACCTCTAATCATTACAATAGAGTGTTCTTGTAAGTTATGTCCTTCACCTGGGATATAAGCATTCACTTCTTTTTGATTCGTCAAACGAACTCTTGCAACTTTTCTCATTGCAGAGTTTGGTTTTTTTGGAGTTGTAGTGTAAACTCTGGTACAAACACCACGACGTTGAGGACATGAATCTAATGCAGGAGATTTACTCTTGTAGTTGATATCAGTACGTCCTTTACGAACTAATTGTTGAATTGTTGGCATACCTTAATTTAAAATTAATATATATCTTTTTTTTTATTTTTCTTTGCTAAAATTCGGGTTGCAAAGGTATTACTAAAATCTCACATATCCAATACTTTATGAAAATATTGCATATTGCTGTTAAACTTAAGTAAGTTAAGCCCTTAAATATTAACGTCTTAAAAAACCATAGCCACTTGGTTATCAATTAAGAATCACTTTCTCTTTGTGTCCAACCCTATTACCTTTTAGAACAAAAGGTAAAACAACACCACGAAAGTCGTTACCATATTTTTGGGAGTGCAAAATTACAAAAAATAATTCAACTACCAAATAATTAGAGCTTTTTATTTTTTTTATGTGAAAAATGTAGAAAAATGTTGGTGTTTTCAAGAAAAGTTTGTTTCTTTGCCAAACAAAATAACTAAAAACAAAGAAAGATGAAAAAATTTGAATGCGAACCTTGTGGTTATATCTATGATCCAGAATTAGGTGATCCAGAAAGCGGAATTAAACCTGGAACTTCATTTGAAGACCTTCCTGAAGATTGGGTATGTCCATTATGTGGAGCTGGTAAAGAAGATTTTGCAGAAGTTGAATAAGCTTTAGCAAGAAAATCACAAAGAAAAGTGAGGGTTTACAAAAACTCTCACTTTTTTCATTTAAAGAAATTTCTATTTTGTTTTTGGAGCCTATTTATTAAAATTTAGTGGTTGAAAATTAGAGAAACAGAGAATTTCGTGAATCAAAGAAAGGATTTACTGAAACGCCACTTTAAGAAAATGAATCAAAGAAAGAATTTTCTAGATCAAAGGAAGAATTGCGTAGATCAAAGAACGGATTTGATGAATTAAAGAAAGAAAATGCTAAAAATGGGATTTACTTATCTTCTGAACTTATAGGTTATGGTTCCTTTTTGTTCGAATGGTGCATTTGGGTTTTCTGAGAAACTTGAACGGCTTGCTGCACTTTCACAATTACGCCAAAGGGAGCGGTTATCTATTGTTGTCCCTCTTGCTCCTGCAACTGCTCTTGTTACTTTCCCTTCTGGGTTTACCCATATGGTTACAACAATTGACCCTACTTCATCTGTTTTTGATGGTGGTAAGCTTAAGCTTTTAGATTCTCTGCCTAATAATGAGAATGTGGTTCCTGAGCCTCCAGTGTCATAGCCTGTTCCTCCTCCACCTGTGCCTTCTCCCTCATCAATTCCTGAGCCTTTGCCTTTTCCTACTCCTCCGCCATCTTCTCCCTTAACTTTTCCTTTTCTGAATAGGGCATTGGGATTAACGGTTTCCTCTTTTGTTGTTATGTTCTTCTTTGGTGCCTCTGCTTTCTTTGCAACTATAGGGCTTTCTTCTGTGTCTTGGGAATAGAAATCTTCATCAGAGCTGGATACGTCATGAATTGAACCCTCTGCATCACTTCCCCCTGCATCTCCTATTAGAGCATTTCCATCTCCAAGAAGGTCTCCAAGGTTCATCTCAACTCCAAGTTCTGGAGGTGGTGGGTCTTGATATTTTAGTCCCATGGAATAAAGCAATAATAAAATAACGCCATGAAATAATAGGGTTACTATTAAACTTGTGATTGTTCTTTTATTATTTTTCTCTTTTAATTCCATTTCTATTGGTTTGCTTCTGTTGCAAGTATTACTCTATGGCTTTGTCCGGTTTGTGCATTGATTTTATTTACTGCATCAATAACTACTACTACATATTGAATTGGAACGGTTTTGTCGGCATGAAGTTTTATTGTTCCGTCTTGTATGTTTGCGGTATAGTTAAGTATGGTTGCTTGTAGCTCCGCCTCCGGTGTTGGTTGGTTCTCTACAAAGTATTGGTTGTTGGTATCTATTGAAACTGTTACGTTTTGCTTTGCCATTGTTTGTCCTGAACTACTTTGTGGCAATAATATTTTTATTGCATTTGGACTTATTAGGGTGGAGGTCAACATAAAGAAGATAAGCAACAAAAAGACTAAGTCGCTCATTGAAGCGGTATTGAAATTTGGGTCTATTTTATTTCTTGATTCAATCATTGTTGTTCAGTGTTTAAGCTGGTTCGTGTAACAAATCCATAAATTCCATTGTTCTTGCTTCAAGTAGGAATACTATTTTGTTGATTTTGCTTACAAGTATGCTATAAAGGAAATTACAAATAATCCCTACTATTAATCCGCCAACTGTTGTTACCATTGCTTGGTAGATTCCTGAGGATAGGATTTGGATGTCGATGTTGTTTCCTGCATTTGCCATATCGAAAAAGGCAATTACCATTCCGGTTACTGTTCCAAGGAAACCAATGCTTGGCCCAAGTCCTGCAATTGTTCCTACAAGTGATACTCCGTTTTCAAGTCTTGCTACTTCGAGCTTACCAACGTTTTCAACTGCTTGGTTAATGTCGTTAAGTGGTCTTCCAATTCTTACTAATCCTTTATCTAACATCCTTCCAATTGGGGTATCGGTGTTTTTGGTTAGGTTTCTTGCACCCTCAAGGTCTCCTTTATGAATAAATGACTTGATATTATTGATAAAGTTCTTGTCTTCTTTTGCAGCTTTGTTAAGAGCAATATATCTTTCTACGAATATATAAACAGCAACAATTGAAAGTATAGCCAAAACTATCATTATCCAACCTCCTTTGTAGGCAAGGTCGATTATACTAAAAGATTTAACTGTTGGCACTACTACTTGAGCTGTTTCAACTGCAACACTTGCTGCTCCTTCTTGGATTTGTAATAAAATGTTTGCTAACATGAATTAGTTATTTTTATTAATTTAATATTACTTTTTCTACTTGAACGTGATTTTTGGAATATATCTTTACTAAATATATGCCATTCTTTTGATTGGTTAACGTAAAACTGTCTGGAAGATTATCTGAACTATAAATTAATCCCCCTAATGAAGTATATATCTCAACCTTTATGATAGATTGCTTGTCTTGAGCCTTGAAGTTAATTGTTCCATTTGTTGGATTTGGATATATTATTACTTTTTCTGCTATCTCGTCAATTTCATCTTGAAGACCCTGTGGCAGAGTGTTGAAATAATAAATAGCTGACCAATCACTTGTGTGCTCAGGACATAATGCTCTAATTTGTAGTTTATATTCTGTCCTTGGACTTAATCCTATTGGGAAAAATACTGGATCTCCTTCTTTAATAATTCCTTGATTTGGGAAAGGGGAGCTTGACTTTGTGAACAAAATCTCCCATCTATTTTGCCAACTTGCTCCTGGCCACCATTCTATAGTGACCGAAGAATGAGCAAAATCAGAAACACTGATATTTCCTACGGGTGCACATGGTGGAGGGACAGTTGTGAAGGGGTAGACCTCTGTCCAGTCTCCATATATACTATCAGTACAAACAGCTCTAACAAAAACAGTGTAAGAGGTTCCCCCTATAAGTCCTGCAAGATCGACTGTATCTTTTGTGGTTATTAGGGATGTTCCTGTTCCAGTTAGGTGTCCTGCAAAACCATAATCAACCTCCCATTTATTTTGTGCATAACCACGAGTAAACGTTATTCGAGCAGTTGTTTGGGTTATGGAATCTACCTCAACGTTTGTTGGAATAGAGCCACATGGATGAAGAGTTTTAAAACTTATTGTATCAGAATATACTGTATCGTTACTTGTTTTGTTTAAATATTTGTAGATTAGATAAGTTCTTAAATAGTATTTATTTCCCGAAGTCAAATTATTGGCTAAGGCGTTATATGGTGTTGGGAAGACTGAAACATTATTACCTGCAGTCAAGATTGTTGCATTTGCATGAGTTGGATTATACTCTAAATATGAATATATAAATCCTCTTGCACTTACTATATTAGCATCTTTCTTTGCAACAGCTGTTCCTCCAAATCGAGCAGATGTTAGGGTGACGGCGTAAATGGAATCAATCGAACAAATAGGAGGCTCAGGAGCAAGTGTCATTAATGTCATTTGATCTGAGAAAACAGTGTCATTACCACCACTAGTTTTAGCCACATAAGCTCTAACATAATATGTTTTGTCCGATGCCATATAGGAAGAAGCATTACTAACAGTCCCTGTGTATGTAGCATTTTCAGGACAACTTGTTGTGCCCACTCTAAGGATTTTGGCTCCTGTTGCCCTTGTTGGCATTGGAAGAGTATCAAATATAAAACCATATGAGTTTACAGGCCAACTGTCTTTAGTTGTTACCATTGCAATCATTCTTGCACCCCAATAGGTTACGGTATCTGATGCAGTTACCATGCTAATCACTGGTTGTGCATATGATTTAGAGGCAAAACTTATACTAAAAACTAACAATACTATTAAAAAATACTTTCTCATATTCAAAAGAAAATTATATTAACTAAACGCCTTTTACAACTTGCAAATATACAGATAAAAATGGATTAATAACAATATATTTTAAGAAAATTCTCTTCTAATAGATTTAGACAAAACAATTATATTCATTTTTTTTGATTGTAAATCAGCAAAATGAAAAAATAATGCAAATAAAAATGATAAAAAATTTGCTAGTTTCTCAAATGGTTATATCTTTGCAACGCTTTTAAAGGCTAAGAAACATTCCTCCTTAGCTCAGTTGGTTAGAGCACATGACTGTTAATCATGGGGTCCTAGGTTCAAGTCCTAGAGGGGGAGCAAAGGAGAGTATGTCAAAATACTCTCCTTTTTTTATTTTAATTCTTTGAGAAAACCAATATAATAAGTCACTATATTTATGAAAGTTGTAGGTTTTTCATTTATCAGAAATGCAATTAAGTTTGATTATCCAATAATTGAAGCAATAAGTTCAATTTTGCCAATTTGCGATGAGTTTATTGTTGCTGTTGGAGAATCTGACGATAAAACAAGAGAGCTTATTCTTTCAATTAAATCCGATAAAATTAAGATTATTGACACTAAGTGGGATGAAACTTTGCGTCAAGGAGGAAGAGTTTTGGCATCTGAAACAAACAAAGCTATTAATAATATCCCAAACGATACAGATTGGGCTTTTTATATTCAAGGAGACGAGGTTGTTCACCAGAAATACCTTTCAAACATCAAGGAATCGATGGAGAAATGGAAAGATGACAAACAAGTTGAGGGACTTCTTTTCAACTACACTCATTTCTATGGATCTTATGATTATGTTGGAGATTCAAGAAGGTGGTATAGGAAAGAAATAAGAATAATTAGACCACTTAAAAACATTTCATCATATAGGGATGCGCAAGGGTTTAGGATTGATGATAGGAAACTTAGGGTTAAGCCAATAGATGCATATATATATCATTATGGATGGGTTAAGCCTCCTTTTGTTCAACAAGAAAAGATTAAGTATTTCAATTCCTTATGGCATGACCAGAAATGGTTAGAAAAGAATATTGCACCTGTGGATCAATTTGATTATAGTGTTATTGATTCTTTAAAACTGTTTAATGGAACACATCCAGAGGTGATGAAAGGCAGGATTGAAAGAGTTAATTGGAAATTTGATTTTGACCCAACCACTAAGAACTTTGGACTAAAAACTAAGATACTCCATAAGATTGAAAACCTAACAGGGTGGAGAGTTGGAGAATATAAGAATTACAGAATTATATAAGTAGATAATTATAATAATCAATAGAAATGATAAAGAATTTTGTAGAAGAATTGCGTTGGAGAGGAATGATTCACAACGTAATGCCAGGAACAGAAGAGCAATTGATGAAAGAAATGACAACTGCTTATGTTGGAATTGACCCAACAGCAGATTCTTTACATATTGGTCACTTGGTTGGAGTTATGATGCTTACTCACTTACAACGCTGCGGACATCGTCCACTTGTTGTTTTGGGAGGTGCAACAGGAATGATTGGAGACCCTTCTTTTAAGAGTGAAGAAAGGACATTATTATCTATTGAACAAATTCAATATAATCAAGATTGCATTAAGAGTCAATTGTCAAAATTCATTGACTTTGAAACTCCATCAGACAATATAGCTGAAATCCTAAACAACTATTCATGGACAAAGGATTGGACATTTTTAGACTTTATTAGAGATATAGGAAAGCATATCACTGTTAATTATATGATGGCTAAGGATAGCGTAAAGAAAAGATTAGAGACTGGACTTTCATTTACTGAGTTCTCATACCAATTATTGCAGGGTTACGACTTTAAACACCTATACGAAAACTATAATTGCCGTCTTCAAATGGGAGGCTCTGATCAGTGGGGAAACATAACAACAGGAACAGAACTAATTCGTAGGATGTTGCAAGGAGAAGCTTTTGCACTTACTTGTCCTCTAATAACAAAGGCAGATGGAGGCAAGTTTGGTAAAACAGAAAAAGGAAATATATGGTTAGATAAAGAGAAGACCTCTCCTTATATCTTCTATCAGTTCTGGTTAAACTGTTCTGATCAGGATGCAAAGAAATTCATCAGGATATTTACATTTTTCTCAAAAGAAGAAGTTGAGAATTTAGAAAAAGAACACGAAAAAGCTCCTCACCTAAGATTAATTCAAAAAACTCTTGCTAAGGATTTAACAATTAGGGTTCATGGAGATAATGAATTTAATTCAGCAATTGAAGCCTCAGAAATTCTTTTTGGGAAAGGGACAACAGAAACTCTAAAGAAGTTGGATGAAAAAACCCTATTATCTATTTTTGATGGAGTTCCTATGTTTGAAGTTGACAAAAGAGAGTTTATTGAGGGAATTAATATTGTTGAATTAGTTGCTGGCAAAACAAACCTCTTAGCATCTAAGAACGAAGCAAGAAGAACATTGAAAGAAAATGCACTTTCACTAAACAGGACAAAAGTTAATGAGGATTATATTTGCACTGAAGAAGACCTCCTTAACGGAAAGTATATTCTTGTTCAAAGAGGAAAGAAAAACTATTATTTGATTATTGCTAAGTAATCATTGTTAAACATCAAAAAACAAGGCATAAAAAAAGCAGTCTCAGGATTTGGGACTGCTATTTTGTTAGCTTAATTTACCAGAATAATCTGGAATAAATTATTGTGCTACTACTTCTGCAGGAGTTTCAGTTACTGTTTCAGCAACAACTTCTTCTTGGATTTCAGTTTCGATTGTAGTTTCAGTTGCAGTTTCAGTTTTTCCACCACATGCTGCGAATACGCTAGCAACAGCTAATAAAAATAATGCTTTTTTCATTTTGTTTTGTTTTAATTGGTTTGACAATTCATTTGTTTTAACGCTTGCAAAATTACAAAAAATAATGAGACTGGTATAAAAAAATTGTTATTTTTATTCTTTTAACTTTATCAATAAGATAATTCACGACGCATTTGTCTTATTTTATTATCCTCTGGCAAATAGTACAGAGCTGAATCTAAAATACTTATAGCCTCTTCTCTTTGTTTTAAATTTACTTTTGTTCTAACTAAATCTGTCCAAGCACTTGCTGAGAATTTATATTTTAAAATGTAATTTGATAGGATAGTATCGGCAATTTCGTATTCTTTTAAAACTGTATATTTTCTATATAACATTTTGACGGGATGATAACAAAGGGGTTTCATCGCCATACATTCTCTTGCCCAATACTCTGTGCTATCTAACATATTTAGTTTAAAGTAATAGTTAGAAAGGCGGTATTCTCTAAGAGCTAAATAAGGATTTGAATCATCATTAATTATTACATCAATAGCTTTTCTCCAATTCTTTTCTGCATCAAATCTCATAGCTTTTGTTAGAGCAATTGGGTTGGCATTTTCATCTATTGTTGGAATAGGAGGAAAGATCCTATCCCACTGTTGTGCTGTTAAATTTATTCTCTTACTACCATTAGTCTGAAGTATTTTAGCTTTTTGCAGTACAGAAGAGGCGTAGTGCATAGCTTCAATTGTAGTTATTCCAATAGTTATAATGCCAATAATGATAATGATTGTTTTATTTGTTGGCTTAGTAGTTTTCTCTTTTTTAGTTTTAAGATAAGAAACTAAGATAAGAGCCATTCCTAAAGCAAGATAGAGCTGGCAGTCTGCCCTTTCTAATGGAAAATTAAACATTGCATCATTCATATATGTAATAACAGATAAGAAGCCAGCAAAGGACATAAACCTTGTTATTTCACTTATGTTTTTCTTAAATATAGTTTTTAGGAATAAGATTAGTGCTGAAAGGAATAATAATAAATAAGCAATTAGACCAAAGACACCTAATTCAGACCACATTTCCAAATAATCATTATGAGCATGGTCACTAACTACATAATTAGCCTTCTGAGCCGCCTCAACTTTCATTATTGCTAATTTATGGTTTCCCACACCATAGCCAAGCCAAGGTTTATCTTTTATAATAGCTATCGAGTTCTTCCATATTATCAACCTACCCTTACTGTTTCCTTCCTCAATGGACTTAAATCTATTTGAAACAGAATATGGATTTACATCCTTCTCAAAAGTTTTAGCAATGCTTGTTTTTGCACAATAATGTTTGAAATTATATTTTATAAAAGAATCACCTCCAAAAAAACCTAAAAGAGCAGATCCAATAAGGAAACCAATTGCTATTATAAGTTTTCTTGATTTCTTCAACCTTAGAACTACAAAAATGCAGTAGCATAATAAAAGACCCAATTGAAGACCTAATCCAATGAAGCTTGTTCTTGCACTAAGGATAACCAAACAAAAAGTTAAGGCAAAGATTAGAAATAACGATAGCCACCTTAACCAGTTCTTCCTAAAAATAAAAGCATAGTAAAGAAAAGGCAACTTAAAAAGAATAGCTACTGCAAAAATATTCTTATTCCCATAGAAGCCATTAATATAAAGATTCATTCTTGGATTAGCAGGAACATCAAGATAGTAATAAGCAACCATACACCAAAGCACATTGAAAATGCTAATGATTATTGTGAGATTTATTATGGCATTGAATAGTGAGGGTCTTTTGTTTAGAAATACTGAGAAATAGATAAACATCAGATAAACAATTATCCATCTATTGACTGTCACAATACTTTCTGCAACATTAAAAGACTGGAAGAAGGAAAGAAACATCATCGCAATTAGCAAGAGCCAGGCATAACTTATCTTATTTTTAAAAACGGAAGATGTAAAATCCTTTTTATGCTTTATGGTATATCTCAAAAGAAACGCAATTGCAACAATATTAAGAATTGAAAAAACAAAAAACTTCATCGTTGTAGAGTCCAAAACAAATAGTGGAGGGAAGATTTGGCTTAATATATATATTGAAATAAGAACAATTCCAACTCGGTATATATTCTTAAAACCTTTGCTCTTTTGAGTCTTCAGTGTAGTATTTAATTCTTCTGGTATTTCCATTCTTCTTTAATTAATTTGGTGCAAAAATACATAAAAACTCATATAATATAACCCTTTGCCTAAATTAAGAAAGAAGATAAATTTTCAAGACTAAGCTTTTACTCTAATTATATCGTTGATATTTGTGGTATATCGCTTAGAGATGTGGTCTTGGTGCATCTTCCAGGTCTTACCAGGACTTTGGCAGGCTAAACGAATTAGGTCTTGGCTATAATGCGTATTCATCTTATCCACAGCCTTCATTAGGAGAGTATGCTTAGGATTTCTATTTTCAAATAATGTTAGCTGGAGGTTATCCTCTGGCACAAAATCCATAATAACTACCCCTGCTTTCTTGTATTTGTAGCCTTGGCGATAAATCTTTTCTAAGCCCATGGTGGCAAACTTAGACAAATCTATTGAGCTATTAGTTGGATATGGCAGTTTGATATTTATGCTATTGGAATATTGACTAAGGTCTTGGCGAAAATAATCTGTTATAATAAAAACGTGAATTTGAGTACATAGAGAGTTTTGTTTCCTTAGTTTCTCTGCACACTTACAAGCAAAAGTTGAAACTCTTTCTCTAATATCCTCTAAGTCTTCTTTCCTGCTCTCAAATGTGCGAGTAACCGATATAGATTGCTTTTCCTTGATATTTTCTAATTCAATGCTTGGTATTCCCTTCATATCCCTCATTAGTTTAAGCCCAACTGAGGTTAAATTGGCTTTTACCCATTTCTCATCTAAGAGGGTGAAGTCATAAGCCGTAAGAATATTATATGATATTAACCTCTTAGAATACTGCCTACCTATTCCCCATACATCCGCTATCTTCAACCATTTCAATGCCTTTATCCTCTTCTGTTCACTATCTATAAAATGAATGCCTTGAGTTTTCTTTTGAAATTTCTTAGCAATCCTTGTAGCTGTTTTGGCAAGACTTTTTGTTGACCCTATTCCAATGCTAACAGGTATCTTCGTGCATTTCTCTATCTTACGCTTTATTTCTAAGCAGTAGTCTCTTGGATTATCAGAAATTCCTTCAAGGTTTAGAAAACACTCATCTATACTATATATTTCAACCTCTGGAGAATATTGAGAGGCAATAGTCATTACCCTATTTGACATATCTCCATATAATTCGAAATTAGCCGAAAAGACCGATATATTATGTTTCTCTACTATGTCTTTTATCTTAAATAATGGCTCGCCCATCTTAATGCCTAAATCCTTAGCCTCTTGACTTCTTGCAATAGCACAACCATCATTATTGCTTAGAACAATAACAGGAACACCAATAAGAGAGGGGTTAAATACTCTTTCGCATGAGGCGTAGAAATTATTACAATCTATATGTGCAAATAAGGGCATACTTATATATGTTTTCTAAAACTCCAAGTTATTATTCCAAGTATTTGGCTATTTGACTCAGATGTAATTTCTATTAGTGGGAAACTGTCATTGGAAGGAAGTAAGAAGCATTTACCATCAGTTTTCTTAATCCTCTTCATTGTGTATTCGCCATCAATAAATATCATTGCTATTTGGTTATCTCTATATTCAAGACTGGCATCAATGATCAGTAAGTCACCCTCCTGAAAATCTTTATTCATAGAATCTCCAGTTACCCTTGCAAAATAAGTCGCCTCTGGATGAGGAACACATTCCTTATATATATCGACCCTCTCACCAGTAAAGTCATTAGCAGGAGAAGGAAATCCAGCCCTTACTCCACCAATATAGGGAAGGGACAAGGCCTTGGAGCCATCAACTTTGTATATCTCTAAATTCTGAGTTTTAATAAATGGTTCTTTCGATTTCACCCCCTGTATTTCTTATATATTTAACTGCAAAAATACTAAAAGTTTTAATCCTTATCAAGGTAAAATTTTGATTTTCTTTCTCGGTTATAAAAAAAAATGTACCTTTGTCTGTCATTTAAGTTAAATTAAAAATAAAACAAATACATTTTAGCAATGAAAAAATTATTAGTATCAATCTGTTTAGTGTTAACATTAGGTTTGTTATCAACACAAACTTACGCTCAACAAGGCAAATTCAAAGGTATTGTAAAATACACCCTAACCTGGGAAGGTGAAGTTCCTCCTGGAGCTCCAACAACTCTAGACATTAAAGTTTTTGAAAACCAAACTGCTTTTGATGATATGTTCTCTGGAAGCAAAGTTTTAACCAATGCTAAACTTGGAACATCTTATTCTATGTTTGACTTTTCTCAAGTTCCTGTTGAAGGAGTTACTGGAAAATGGTATATTAAAGATAAGTTAGATCCAAAAGAATTAGAGAATAGCACATACGAGGTTACATCTGAAACAAAGGAAATTGCAGGTAAAACAGTTAAGAAAGTAAACGTTACTTTTAAATCTGAAACTGGTGAACTAAAGAATGAATCTATTTGGATGAGTGATGACTTTGGCCCAGAACAAGACCTGAAATTCTATCCTGGTTTAAAAGGTATGCCATTTGAGTTCCCTGTTGACCTTGATAAATTTAAAATAACTTTCAAAGTTAGCGAAATCGTTGAAGGAGCTAAGGTTGAAAAAGCCGATATGCTACTTCCAACAGGTTTTGAAGAAGTAACAGTTGAAGAATTCCAAGAAATCATTGCAATCCTTATGGAAGCAATGGGCGGCGGCGGACAAGGTGACGACATATAAGTTTCCTAAAGTAAAGAATTAATTATATACTGTGGAAAAAGATACAAAGAAAAAAAAGAACGCTGATAACTATAAAAAAGACATAAAAGATAAGCCAACTACTAAAGAAAAACCTATGAATATGGTTTCATCAACCATTCATAGCGAAATATTTATTAGGGTTTTGGGTACTTTTCTTGTTTTGTTATCTGTATTTTTGCTTTTTTCCTTTGTATCTTTTTTTATTTCATGGACCCTTGACCATAGCATAGTTGAGTCCATTTCTGCCTTAGAAATACTTAAAGGAGAGAAAGAAATAACGAATTGGGGAGGTCCAATAGGAGCTTTCCTTTCTTATATTATGATATATAGCACATTTGGAATTGCATCCTTTGGCTATATTTTCGTTTTCACACTTATTGGCTTAAGACTTTTCGGAATAAAACTTAAAGACTTCGGCAAAACAATCCTATTCACATTCATCATAATGCTGTGGCTATCTGCCATAATTGGTTATGTGGTTTCTATTGGCAAATTTTACGATTTCTACCATTTAGCTGGAGTTGTTGGAATTTCAATTAACTCTTGGCTCTATGGTTTCTCCAGAGAAATTGGAGCCTCTCTAATCCTTCTATTCTTCACAATAACCCTTCCAATGCTAATGTTTGGAGTAAAATACTCATTTATTAACAAGACAGTTAGTAGAGTATCTCAACAAGCTAATGAAAAGAAACTACTAAGAAAAGAGTTAATTAAGAAGGAAGAGGATGAAGAAGCTCAAGACTCTATTGAAGAAGATAATCAGGAAGAAGAAGAGATTCAAAATCATAAGAAAAAAGAAATAGAGGTTAGTCCAACAGGCATTACAAAAGATTCTAACCTTGATAATGACGGATTAACTGAAGAAGAAAGAGAACAACTACTCCTATTTGAGCTCAAGGGTCATAGACCCCAAAACCAAGCACAGACAAACCTTTCTCCTAATAAAGAAGGAACTTATAGCTTTGACCCAATTCCCAAAGAAATTATTCAGACTAAGAAAAAAGAAACAAAAGATGTGGACTTTGAGATTGAATCCTCAAGCCTATCCAACTTAAACCAAGCAGTAGTTTCAACCCAAAACAATATTGAGGCTGATGATGATGAGATTATCGAAACACCTCTTCAAAGAAATGATATAACAACAACCTACGACCCAAGAGCTGACCTATCTTCATTTGTCTTTCCTTCAACTGATTTCTTAGTTAATTATGAAGAAAGAAACCAAGAAGTTAAGCAAGAGGAGTTAGTTGCTAATAAGGATAGGATTGTTAATACTCTGAAAAACTATAATATAGATATATCTAAGATTGTTGCAACCCCAGGCCCTACGGTAACTCTTTATGAAATTGTTCCTGCACCAGGAATTAGAATATCTAAGATAAAGAACTTGGAAGACGATATTGCACTTAGTTTATCTGCTCTTGGCATACGTATAATTGCACCAATACCAGGCAGGGGAACAATTGGGATTGAAGTTCCTAACCAACATCCTCAAATTGTTTCGATGCGAACAATGCTTAATTCAATTGAGTTTAAGGAATGCAAATTTGAACTCCCTATTGCACTTGGTAAGACAATTTCAAACAAACCCTATGTTACCGACCTAACCAAGATGCCCCACCTTCTTTTGGCAGGAGCAACAGGTCAGGGTAAGTCAGTTGGTTTAAATGCTATCATATCTTCACTCCTCTATAAGAAACACCCTGCGGAACTAAAATTCGTTATGGTTGACCCTAAGAAGGTGGAGCTTTCTCTTTACACAAAAATAGAACGCCACTACCTTGCTAAACTGCCAGATGCTGATGATGCTATTATTACAGACACAAGAAAAGTAGTCCGTACACTTAATTCCCTATGCATTGAGATGGATCAAAGATATGACCTACTAAAGAATGCACAGGTAAAAAACATTAAAGAATATAACCCTAAGTTCTGCTCCAGAAGGCTAAACCCAGAGGAAGGACATCGTTTCTTACCTTATATAGTTTTAGTTATTGATGAGTTTGCCGACCTTATTATGACGGCAGGAAAAGAAATTGAAATGCCTATTGCACGTCTTGCTCAACTTGCTCGTGCCGTTGGTATTCATCTAATCATCGCAACTCAAAGACCTTCTGTAAATATTATCACAGGTATAATTAAGGCAAACTTCCCTGTCCGTGTTGCTTTCCGAGTTACATCGAAAATTGACTCAAGAACAATCTTAGATATGGGAGGAGCCGACCAACTTATTGGTAGAGGAGATATGCTTATTTCCACAGGGAATGAAATTATTCGTATCCAATGTGCGTTAATAGATACAGAGGAAATTGAACAGGTTGCAGAATTTATTGGAAACCAAAGAGGATATCCAGATACTTTCTTATTGCCAGAATATATTGATGAGACCTCAGAACCAAGTAAGGACTTTGACCCAAAACAAATTGACGATAAGTTTGAAGAAGCCGCAAGACTAATTGTTGCCCTACAACATGGCTCAACCTCAATCATACAAAGGAAACTCTCTCTTGGCTATAATAGAGCAGGAAGGATAATTGACCAGTTGGAAGCAGCCGGCATTGTGGGACCATTTGAAGGCTCAAAAGCAAGAGATGTTAGGGTGAAAACAGAACATGAATTAGACGAGTTACTAAAAGATTACTTAGGAAGATAGATTATGAAAAAGCTTTTTTTACTTATAATACTTATTACAATATCAGGCTTATCTGCATTTTCTCAAAGGGAAGTAAAGGATGGACTTGTAATTGATAAGCAAGCACAAAAACTTATCACAGACGTATCTTCAAAGCTTAAAACAGAATCTCCAATAAGCTTTAACTTCACTCAAAAATCAAAACAAAGCACAGAAACAGGCACAATTCAGCTTAACGGAAACAAATACACAGCCTCTTTCTTAGGCAATACAATCTACTGTGATGGTAAAAGCATTTCTATATATCAGAAAGAAATTAACGAAGTAACGATAAACAGTATTGAAGATGCTGGCAACGAAATCTTAAATATCTCTAAGTTTATCTCAGAAGCCAACACCAAGTTTAGACCAAAGCTGATAAGGGAAGAAAAAGGTAATTATATAATAGACCTTACGCCTAAGACAAAATCAGAATATACCAAAATTAGGCTAATAGTAAACAAACAAACAACAAGAATTTCCTCTATGGAGATAAACTACAAGGGCGGAAACACATACTCCTACACCATTTCAAACTATAAGACCAAAGTAAAGTCCAAAGACAGCGACTATAGCTTTAATAATAAAGAATACCCATCAGTAAACGTTGTTGATTTAAGGTAAACAAGAAATAAGCACCACTTCCTAAGCCTTTTTATTCTTCTTTTCTTTATCTTTCACCTCAGGATGACGTCCACCCCTACGGTATATATTTGCCCAATACTTTTCATTTAAGCTTGAAATAATAACCCCTCTTGAAGTTGAGGTATGAACAAAAGTATCGTCCTTAATATAAATGCCAACATGGTTTACCTTTCCTGACCTCCCATTAAAGAAAACCAAATCCCCTTCCTTTAATTTCTGTCTATCATCCACAGGCTCAACAACCGTTTCCATATCTTGAGAATTGCGAGGAAGACTTATACCATAAACATCCTTATAAACATTCCAAACAAAGCCACTACAATCAACCCCACTCTTAGTCATTCCACCCATAACATGAGGCACCCCAATCCAAGCCTTACAATATTCAGTCAGCTCAGTCTTAGGCACCTTAATACTTTTCTTAGCCTTATCCCCTTTATCACTATCCTTCCTATACTTAATAGGTCTTCCCTCCGACTCCGCATCCCATTCAATATTCCAAGCCTCCTGCTCACTATCCCTTCTTGTCAAATCCTTCACAAAAGAACAGCTCGTAAAAGAAAGAGAACTAATAAGTAATATAATATATAAATAGCTTTTCTTCATTTCCTCAATAAATCATTAATTCCTATAATAAAAATAAGGTATTATCCTTATTGCAAAAATAACACCTTATTTCAAATAACAGGCATTAAAACCCATTTCTTAGCATTTCTTATCCTTTTATCAGCTTATAAAAACCGACTTCTTTATTCATAAATAGAATCTTGATAATATAAACACCTTTGTTTTTAGAAGATAAGTTCATTCTATGGATTATACTATTTATATTCTCTTCACTTGTCAATAACCTACCCTCAATATCTAAAATCTCTATCTTAGACATCATCTCTTTTGATTCAATATTAAGCAAATCTCTTACAGGATTCGGATATATAATTGCTTTCTCTTCTTTCTTAATTGGCTCATCTAAACGTAATGAACAATAATTAAACTCTGGATTGGAATATAAAACATTGTTTCTCTGATAATAACATAACAAATCTGTCATAACTCCACATATAAACTGATTATGAAACAACCCTTTTAGATTCCCTATCTTTTCAACCCAAACAATATCTTGTGATAATAATGGATTAGATAGAGTTATCTTTTTTACTTCCATATTATTTAGATTGAACATACCCACACTAACATCTAAATAGACTACAGTATCAAAAATGTTTATCATAAAAGTATCGCTTTCAGTTAAAGAAAAGTCATAAATAAGACTCTCCTCATATAAGCTATCCAACGAAGAATGGTAATTCCTAAAATAAGTCTTTTGATTTTCCTCCATTATAAAACCATAAAACTCCATATCATTAGTTAAAGACAAACTATTATTAGTCCAAACCTTAGTATAATGTTTTGAATCAACAACAGTATCACCATTTAAATGAATATAATAACTCGTTGGAGGCATCGGATATACAATTTGGTTATTAATCGACCAAACACTATTTGTATCTACAATAGTATTCTCAACCTGTGAATAAGCAATACTGCTTGAACACATGATTAAAAACATCAAAAAAACTACCGATAATTCTCTTTTCATAATACTTGCATTTATAAGTTGAACTTGGGATTACTATATCCCTACAAAGGAAATAATTATTCTAAATATCTTTAATAACTCAATTGTTAGAAATATATTGCTAATTCAAACGATAAACTGATATTTAATAAAATTCTTATTAATCTCCGCCGTGCTTGATTTGTCCTTATCGTTGAACTTGATTTGCAATCCACCTCAATAGATTAATTTATTTCTCTTATTTCCCGTATATCTCTTCTAATTCTTCTCTAGTATTATAAAACAGTTTTTCATAATTGGAACTAAAATCTATTATCTTTCTATCTATAATTCTAAATTGATAATAACAAGATGCAGGTATTAATTCTTTATTTTCTTTGTATTGTTCTGTAAAATAAACAGTCTTTACCTCTGGGTAATAGTTCCGGTAAGTGGCTAACAATAATAAAGTATCTGCATTTAATATGCGGAAGAATTGATTGAAAACACTCGTGTCAAAAGGACTAATAATTACAGGGCTCTCTTTATAGAATAGGATATAATCTGTTTTTTTACTAGTCAACTGCCGAATACTAGGTAATTCTTGTTTTTGTGAAATTGTAATAGTCCAATTATTATCATTATTATAGCTTAGAGCTATAAGCTGATCTTCAAACAAATGAACTCTAGCTATACTATCAAATATTAGATCTATATTTTTATCAATGGATTCAACTATTTTATATTTATATTCTGCTGACACCTCTGCTCTTGTATTACCCATAAGACAAGGGTCATACTTTTTTACACTACAAGATGCTAATAAAAGAAAAAATAAAACTAAATACATTTTGTTATTTACCTGTTTTACTAAATTTTCAATCCGATACTTATTCATATTTATTTGTATTGTCTTAAATTTGTTTATATTACGAATTACAAATCCTTATAGAAATTAAGAGGTGGAGTGCAAATCCACCTCGACGGACTTATCTTTAAAAACATTCTTAATGAAGATTCAATTTTTAATATTCGCTTATCCTTTTATCAGCTTATAGAACACCTCTCTCTATTCTCAATTGGAGAAAATCTGTCACCGTTTTATTTCCTTGAATTGTCTTGAAAATTAATAAAAACCTTCTTGTATAATGATTTAACAATTCAAAGAAGTGGTTGTTCGGGATTTCCGAACAACCACTTCTTCATCCAACTCATTATCTTCAAAAATATGCTTAATATGCTCACTAACATTAGACTTACTAGACTGATATAACTCCACAAGTTGAGCTTGAGTAAGCCAAACATTTTCATTTTCAAGACGAACTTCTATTTTAGTTGTTCCCTCTTCTGATTGATAAAGTATAATCTCTCCTTTTTGTTCTTCTTTCATATTAAATCTCCTGCATATTTCTTACGGTTTCTTTACCTTTGAAAGCTATAAACCTATAGTCCTACGCTTATTTATTTCTTTATTCCAAGCTCCAAAGATAGGAAATTGTTATGAATTAAGTGGATATATTTAAGAAAAAAGAGGAATATAGAAGAGAGTTCCTTGTTAATTTTAGGCTTGAATTAGCAAGAAATAAACTACAGTAAATTACAAGTTTTTAAATACTGCGTAATATTATTGTGGTTCAGGCTTTTAGTTTCGTAAAACAAAGGTTTATTTGTGTAAGGTGGCAGGTTACTTATAGTAAGGTGGCAGGTTACTCGAGTAAGGTGGCAGGTTACTGGTAGTAAGGTGGCAGGTTACTGAAATATTGTGGCGTAATAATAAATTAGTTCTTTGTTTCAAAAAATTATTATGGCGTTTGATGAAATTGTTATAGCGTATTAATTTGTTGAGTATGTTTGTCCGTCTAATGGAATTTTGGAATCATTTACTTTTTATTATAAAGATTTGGAATCTACTATTTATTCACATTTTAAATCAATTATTTCAACCTTTAATCTTTCTTTTTATGGAAATAGTATGCACCTAACGTATATTTATACTAATATTTCAAATTTACAAATGACTAATTAGCATCCATTATCTTAATGATGATTCATCTGTTTACATATAAGCTTAGCGCGAAATTCTACAAGGTGAGTAGTCTAATTATCAAGGAAGAACTTAATCTTATTAGCTATATATTGAGAAAGCTTGCGAGCTTCAGTCTTAGACAAATGGCTCCCATCATATGTTTTATACAAAGCTGAATTAACATCAATCCAGTGTCCTCCTGAGATTTCAATTTTTTCTTTAATCAATAGCTCATTATAGTTTCCTGAAGAATCCTCTAAAGCTACAAGAGGTAATGATGCAGGTGGACGAAAAGCAAAAACTATTATACCCTTTGATTTCCATAAGCTTATTTGTTTACATAAGCTATTAACAAGCTGATAATTGGTAGAGTGCAATTTAAAATCGTCTTTATAATAAGGCATAGCTTCTAATGTATCCACAGGAAATTTCTCTGACTCAACCCAACCATTGTCGTGATAAATACTAATATAGTTAGAGATAGGTTTTATTCCTTTTATTAAATCTTTAACAATTAAAGGGGTAACTGGACTGAAATAATTTAGGTATTTGCCAAGATATATTCGTTCAAAAACCTCTTCTTTTGCTCTCTTTAATTCTTGTAAATACAGCTCATTAGAAAAGCTTATATCATTGATAGTTAATGCAGAAACACCTAAAAGAATTACTATTGGTTTGCTTTCTATTTTTAATTTTGTTTCTGCAACCTTATAAATAGCAGGATTTAACCCCCCATTTGAAAATGCTAAATTTAATACAGTAAATTCAGGTAATATATTTTCAATTTCATCAGGAGATACTCCCCTATAGGTTCTACTATCTCCAAGAATTATAAAATTATATTTCTTATCATCATGAACCTTAAATGCCCAAAACCTATCTTTTAGGTACTTATCGGGGTTTTTAGGTAAAATACCTCCTAATATAACTATAAAAATTATAGCCATTAAAAGAGTGATCCACATGTTTTGTCTCAACTTATTCATATTTTAAAACTGAAAATAAATAAATTCGCTTCCACTTCCTCTAAAGAAAATGATTAATGCAATTAATACTGCATAGAATAGCATTTCAGAAAAAGCACCAATTGAGCCTTTCAATTTTATTCTTTTTTCTATTCCTGTATAAACCATTATTTCTCTGATTATTATTATTAAAACAAATATGCTACCATTTAGACCCCATCCTAAAAGTCCATTTCCTTTAAAAGAAAACATTATTTTTAAAATATCCAAAGCTTGTTGAACTGAATTTGCTCTAAAAAACACCCAAGCTATTAAGACTTCTAATGTAACAAACATCCATGCTGTAAATCGAATAAATTGGTTGGTTGGTTGGTTTTTCTCTGGCCATTTTATAATTTTCTCTATACTCAGGAATAGCGCATGCACACCCCCCCCCATAGAACATATGTCCATGCGGCACCATGCCATAAACCCGACACTACCATAGTAATCCACATATTTATATGGCTTCTATATTTACTTTTCTTATTTCCTCCTAATGGAATATATATATAATCACGAAACCATGTTGATAAAGAAATATGCCATCTACCCCAAAATTCTCTTAAAGAAGTAGAAGTGTAAGGATGATTAAAGTTATCAGGGAAAGAATATCCCATCCACCGCGCTAATCCACAAGCTATATCACTATAACCTGAAAAATCACAATAAATCTGAATAGCAAATGCAATAACTGCACCCCACCAAAAGGCTGAACTTTCAGGAGCTATTGTACTATTGAAAGCAGTTACCACAATTGGAGCTAAATTATCTGCAATTACCATCTTTTTAAAACAACCTCTTACAATAAGACGAAAGCCATCCCAACGGTCTTCTTTCAATGGTTGTCTTTGTCCTATCAATTGTGGGAGCATATCTTTTGCTCTAACTATTGGCCCTGCTACTAATTGTGGGAACATTGATAAGTATGCAAAAAACTGAAAAACGTTTTTAGTTGGCTTGAACTTTCCTTTATATACGTCTATTGTATAACTCATACTTTGAAAGGTATAGAAACTAATACCTATAGGTGTGATTAAGAGAAAGCTATTGATTTGACTATTTAAAGAAGTTCCAAAAAGTTGATCTATATTCTCAGAAACAAATCCAGAATACTTAAATAATGAGAGCGTTCCTATATTGGCTAATAACGATAAAATTAATAACAACTTTTTGTTTTTAGGAAAAGTTGTAATTCCTATGGCAGCAAAATAATCAATAAATCCACTGAATATTATTAGAAATAAGAACCTCCAATCCCACCAGCCATAAAACAAAAAAGATGCGATTACCAGAAATATTAATTTAAAAGTAATGTTAGATTTTACAAATTTCCAAATAGAAAAAAACAAAATCGCAAAAAATAAGAATATTATAGAATTAAACTGCATAATTTTGTAAGGATAATAAAACTATTAGCCATGCTATCAATCTTACAGTAATTCTTGCTTTGCAAACGAAAAAAACTGATAATTCATTCTAACACTTATTTATACTATTTCATATCAACAAATCACCTCAACAATTAATAGAACTTAACATCCCTAACAGTTAATAATAAAATGTATTTATAATCATTTGGCAAATTTACAAATTATTTATTAACCTTCATTATCCTTTCTGATTATTTATAGGCTTGTCGTTATTTTAGGAAGAAATCAATCTCTCTGTTGTGGTTGTTCGGAAATTCCGAACAACTGAATTATAGGATAAATTATCATAAACTTTTAAGTATTCGGATTAATTATTTGTTATGGCGGTTTAGAATTTTGATATAAAGAAAAAGAGGATATAAAGTTTGTTTGCTTTATATCCTCTTTGGGTATTAAGGTTTGTAGGGTTTGAGGCTACTTGTCTTTCATTTCTATTTCTTTAAATCCTCTGCCTAAGATTTCACTGCTATCTATTACGTTGATAAATGCATCTGGGTCTAGCTCATGGATTCCTTCTTTTAGACGGATGAACTGGGTTCTGGATACTGTGGTGTAGATGACTTTTCTTTCTACGCCTTTATACATTCCCATTCCATTGAAGCATGTGCCTCCTCGGTTTAGGTCGTTGATGATTGCATCTCTTACGCCTTCGTAGTTATTAGTTACTATAAATAGGGTTTTGTATGTCTTTACTCCATCTACTATTACGTCTATTAGCTTGCTTTCAATGAAGATTAGCAGGATTGAATAGATTGGTAAACGGAATTGTCCGAATGCGAAAAGGGTTGTTAGGGTGATTGTTGAATCTACTATTAGTACTAATGTTCCTAAGGATATTTTGGTGAATTTATTAAGTATCATTGCTATGATGTCTGATCCTCCTGAGGTTGCTCCTGACTTAAAGATTAGTCCTATTGATAGTCCATAGATTAAACCTGCTATTAGGGTGTTTAGGAAGTAGTCTGGTACGAAGTTTAGTGCTCCTGGTGCTACATCGGTAAGAAATCCGTCATGAATTACTGGTGCATATCCCCATGTTGTTTCTAATAGGAATACAAATCCAAGGATAAGAAATGTTGAGACGACTGTTTTGACGCCAAATTTGGGTCCTAAGATCCAGGTTCCAAGTATTAGTAGTGGGATGTCCATGCAAAATGCATAGTAACTAATCTTCCAAGGCCAAAGGGTGTTGAAAACGTTTGCAAGTCCATAGGTTCCTCCTGGTGCTAAACGGTATGGGTTTACGAACATCACGTCTCCTGCTGCAAATAGGAAGCTTCCTATTAGGATAAACAGGTATGCTTTTACCCAATGTTTTGAAAATAATTTTTCTTTTGTTAAAGTGCTCATTTCTTATATATGTTAATTTTTACTTACAAAAAGTCTGCAAAAATAGTTATTAATATCTAATCTACCAATATATAGATGTGAATAAATAAATTATTGCTCAACT
>Ga0265294_10002394_pt1 | contig 24629 bp, 26 predicted proteins | sample MunlanPumphouse3_FD_192504 | JGI IMG/M metagenome (GOLD analysis project Ga0265294, IMG submission 192504) | Groundwater microbial communities from a municipal landfill in Southern Ontario, Canada - Pumphouse #3 | ecosystem: Environmental > Aquatic > Deep subsurface > Groundwater | place... | reverse complement strand
TCATCTGAAATCCTCAATCACGGCAATCGTGACGGAGCCTCCTGGATTCCGGCCGAAGCGGATGTTTCCATACGTCCGGGGTGGTTTTACTCCTCTTCTACCGACGATAAGGTAAAGTCTGTTGATGAACTTATGACGATATACTGCAATTCAGTAGGCAGAAATGCCAACCTGATATTGAATGTACCACCTGACCGCCGCGGACGCATCCACCCTGCCGACTCGGCACGACTGATGGAATTTCGAGCAGCTCGGGAAAAAGCCTTCGGCCATAATTTGGCTGCAAATGCCACGGTAACCGCGTCCAACACGAGAAGTAGAAAGTCCAAATATGCAGCTGCACATCTGACTGACGGATTGTATGACACTTACTGGACAACTGACGACAAAGTCTCAACAAGTTCATTTACTATAAACTTGGACAGACCTCAAACAATCAGTGCTATTATGTTGCAAGAATACATAGCCTTAGGACAGAGAATAGAATCCTTTAAGGTAGAATGTCGCTCAAGTGACAACCAACCATGGGTAGAAACAGCAGAGGGAACGACCATCGGCTACAAACGAATCCTTCGATGGAAGCCATGCCCTGCTACCGCCGTAAAAGTCACCGTCAAACGCTCACGTGCCTGTCCCGTAATCAACAACGTAGAACTTTATTGATTACTCTGCCAATGAGTTACATATAGAAGTGTTTATTTCTTTGATCTTCTCAAGGTCAGGTTTAACAACTTTGCGATCGTATGTCATAAGACCGTTAACTTCTATCTCCACATCAGTGGTCTGAGTATAAACAGCAGCCGAAAAGCCTCTCTTAATCATAGACTTAAGCATCTCTGCATATTTGATATACTCGGATGTAACTTCGTCTGAACTATTGAATTTGACATAACCCCAATTGCGATCCGGCTCCCAGATATGATCCTTGATGACATAGCCGATGCCACCGTACTCACCCAACACCGTTACACGCTGTGTATCATACAGGTACATATCAGGGTTCGGATAATTGTGAAGATCGAGAATATCTCCGCATACAAAATGATTGCCACCACTTGCAGAATTCACAAGTCTTGAAGGGTCGTATTGTTTGGTCCATACCGCAATCTCCTTTGTCTTAAACTGCCCCCATCCCTCATTAAACGGAACCCATACTGCAATACAAGGATAGCTGTAAAGATAGTCCATTATCTCTTTCCACTCTTTACGGTAATTAGCTTCCGACTCCGGAGTACGGTCATACTCTGTCCCTGTAAAGAAACCTCTCATATCCCATTGGGAAGAACCGTCACCGCTCGGCATGTCCTGCCAGACAATGACGCCAAGCTTATCACAATGATAATACCAGCGGGCAGGCTCCACCTTCACATGCTTACGTATCATATTGAATCCCATCTCTTTAGTCATGGCAATATCGTATGCTAATGCCTCATCTGTCGGAGCCGTGTAAAGTCCGTCAGGCCACCATCCCTGATCAAGCGGACCATATTGAAATAGTGCTTTATTGTTGAGCATCATGCGCATAATACCGTCTTTATCTTTTGCGTAAGAGATTTTGCGCATTGCCGCATAACTTGTAACCCTGTCTATTACAGTACCGTTGCTGATCAGAGATACTTCCATATCATACAGGAACGGCTTCTGTGGGCTCCAAAGTTCAGGATCTTTTATTGATACCTCCACTGCAGTGCCGACAAGTGACTTTCCGGAAGCCACTACTTTTCCCCCTTCGGAAAATACGACCTCAATGATGCCGGATTTATCACATTGTGAGAGAATAGCTTCAACTCTAAAAAGACTTCTATCCGGATCGGGCGTAGTCTTTAGAGATACTATGTACTTTTCAGGTACCGGTTCTATCCATACAGTCTGCCAGATACCAGTAACCGAAGTGTACCAGATACCTCTCGGCTCAGCAACCTGCTTTCCACGAGGTTGAAAACTTTTATTTGCTGGATCCCACACTTTCACTTTCAGAGTATTCTCGCCCTTGACCAAAGCAGCCGTAATGTCAAACTCAAACGAAGTATATCCACCGGTATGACTTCCAACCTTAATATTATTTACCCAAACATCCGCCTTCCAGTCAACTGCTCCAAAGTGAAGAAGTATTCTCTTTCCACTCCATTTCCCCGGTATATTAAAACTTCTCGTGTACCATATTTCATTCTCCTCACCCACCTTTTTCCCTACTCCCGAAAGACTCGATTCGACAGCAAAAGGGACAAGTATCCGACCCTGAAATTCTGAAGGAATTTGTCCTGCAGGGAGGATTGCATAATCCCAAAGCCCATTCAAATTTTGCCACTGTGCCCGTTGCATAATAGGCCGTGGATACTCGGGAAGTGGATTCTGAGGGTCAACGTTGTCAGCCCACCGAGTCTTAATCCTGTCACCTGCAGGCTGCCATTGAGCAAATGAAGTGGCCGATATAAGAATTAAAAGTGCTGTAATCCAAAAATGTTTCATAAATTTATAGGTTGTTTTTTATTGAAAATTATAATTAGGACATAAATATATGAAAAATTTTCCTCTTTTTACTCTTATTGTGTTTTTATCGCTCTCCTGCACTCAGGAAACAGCTCAAATCTATACAATGAACAACGGCAACGGAATGGAGGTCAAAGTCACCAATTACGGCGCGCGAATCACTTCCATCGTTGTCCCTGCAGCCAACGGCCTTCCTACCGAAGTTGTTTGGGGATATGACACTGTTCAAGAGTATTACAACTCTTCGGATATCAATTGCGGCCCGATTGTCGGCAGATACGGCAATCGTATCGGAAAAGGAGAATTTACCCTTGACGGTACAACTTACCATCTCTCCCTCAATGACGGAAAGAATCATCTGCACGGCGGCACCAACGGCTTCAGTTCAAAACTTTGGAAAGCTACGCAACTGAGCAACTATAAGGTCAAGATGGAGTATTTATCAAAAGACGGAGAAGAAGGTTATCCTGGCAATCTAAAAGTTGCCGTAACTTATTCGCTCCTGCCTGACAATAAATTGGAAATCAGCTATGAAGCTACTACAGATGCTCCGACCATTATCAATCTTACCTCGCATGCCTATTTCAACCTGCATGGAACATCCGCACACACTACCAATACTCATATACTTACTATCAATGCCGATAGCTTCACCCCTGTTGACAGTGAGCTTATTCCTACAGGTGCCATTATTCCTGTTGAAGGTACACCGTTAGACTTTAGAATCCCGACTGCCATTGGAGACAGAATTAACACACTTGATTACGAACAGATAGCATTTGCCGGAGGATATGACCACAACTGGGTCCTCAACAAGCCTTCAGGCAATCCGAAAGCAATGACTTTTGCAGCAGAACTCTATGAGCCTTCTACCGGTATCACGATGAGGGTTATGACAGATCAAAAGGGACTTCAGTTTTACAGCGGCAACTTTATGGACGGCAAGGATGTTGGCAGAAATGGAGACCGGCACAGCTATAGAACGGGAGTTGCTCTCGAAACTCAAAATTTTCCCGATGCCCCCAACCATTTTATGTTTCCTTCTCCGGTATTGCGCCCTGGAGAAACTTATTCTACCACGACTTACTATTCATTTGACACGAAATAACTTACAACTATGACAGAAAACATATTCGCACTCTCTTGCGAACAGTTAAAAGAGATTGCCAACGAACTCCAGAGAAGAATTGACGAAGGTCTATCTAATGATGACAGCAACAATGAATTAGCCTGCCTTCCTACTTTTATCCAACCTAAATCCGACAAGGTAGAGGGAACGGCAACAGTGTTGGACCTTGGTGGTACAAACTACCGAGTGGCAAAAGTCACCATCCTCAACGGAAAGACAGAAGTGCACCCTAATAATCAGGGAATCAAGCAAAATCTTGAAAAGATCAAAGAGCCAGGCTATACTGAAGAAAAGTTGCTCCGGGCTATGGCCGACCCGATTATTTCGCTTGTACGCGAAAAGGAGATGCCTATCGGGTATTGCTTCTCCTATCCTGCAGATTCTCTGCAAAATGGAGACGCTAAGCTAAAATATTGGACCAAAGGTGTGAATATCCCTGAAATGGAGGGTAAGCCTGTCGGAGAACACCTGCTAAACTACCTGAATAAAAATACAACCCCTAAATTCACGGGAATCAAGGTCATAAACGACACTGTAGCAAGTCTGTTTGCAGGTATGGCCATTCCGGGATACGATGCCTACATCGGCCTGATTGTAGGTACCGGTACCAATATGGCCGCCATGATACCCGCCTCAGCTATAGGTAAGATCAAGGGAATGAAAGGTGTCGACTTCAGTTCTGATATACCTGTTAACTTTGAGTCAGGCAACTTCAGGCCTCCTTATCTGACAAAGATTGATGAATTTGTCGATTTCAACTCTGGCAGCCGTGGACGTCAACGCTTTGAAAAGGCAGTATCAGGAATGTATTTGGGAGAGGTGATGCAATCCTCTTTTCCCCTGAACAAATTTGATAAAAACTTCAATGCCAAGGACTTGACAGACATGATGAACTATCCTGACATTCACGAAGAGCAATATGTAACCGTTGCATGCCAGATCTACAGACGTTCTGCTTTGCTTGTGGCCGCATCCCTTGCCGGACTCATAGTCAAACTGTCTTCGTTAGACAGGAAACCTGTCAGGAAAGTACTCGTTACAGCCGACGGCAGCCTGTTTTGGAGCAAATACGATTTCGGAAAGGATTACCATGAAATAGTGATGGATGGCATCAATGCTCTTTTAGGTGACTTCGGAATGCCGAAGACTCAGGTTGTCTTCAATCAGGCACAAAACGTAAACCTTATAGGCAGCGCCATTGCCGCACTGTCCAAATAGTCCGTGTGATCCATGGATCTAAAAAAGGGGATGACTACTTATTAGCCATCCCCTTTGATATAACTATCCATCAACTCTTACTCTTCCACATTCACAAAGATGTTTTCGGGAACGATGTTGTCTGCAACAGTAGCATCATACCAAACAATCTGAGGATTGTCCACCCATCCGCCGAAGTGAGTATAAGTATCTTTGATGTTAATCTTTTCTCTTGGATACTTCCAAACTGTCAAATGAGACTTGGCTATATCTACAGCCCAAGGGAATGTATTATCCATTCTGTAATAAACGCCGCTGGAAGGAACTGACTTGTCATACAATGTACCGAATGTGTTCATATTGGCCTTTAAAGTAGGTGCATAATTGACAAGGTGTATCTCTCTTCCACGATCTTCAGCCTTATACAGGAAAGGATTGATACCGCTGAAATAGACATTTTTCTCATTCAAAGGGGTAACGAAAGTGTATTCGATAACAGCAGTTGAAGCCGAAATCACAGGCTTACCATGTACCGTATTTACAAACCCTTCCACACCACCAAAAGCACTTTTTACATCATCATATACAATCGTAGTAGCTAATGTCTGACCATCTTCAAGGGTACCACCGGTAACACTTGCAATATTTGTGGTAAGGATAGGTATCTGCACTCCGAAACCGTTTACCTGAGAGGCACCGGCAGCAAGAGGGTGGAAAGTTACCCTGATACCCGAAATAGTGTTTGTCCCTGCAACCTTAATCAGGTCATATTGATAGTCCGTCACAAAATCATTCATATCATAATCTCCCTTGTCAGGCCATGTATCTTCGTATGCCACAGTACCTGCGTATGAATATTCCGGAGCCGAAACATTAGGAGTAGGTCTCTCAACTGCAAGGTCTGCCTTCTTTGACGTTGTAATCTTCAGAAGCAGGTCATTGAAGTCTGCATCTTTCACGTTGTAATTTTCCATACCCAATACAAAACATTGATAGAGATCACTCCATTGGAAAATACCGTGAATCTGACCGTCGGTATTCAATGTATGCGTTGTGAATTTTTCTTTTCCACGTTCAATATTGAAGCCAACAGTACCGTTAGACTTCTTGTACCCGAAGTTAACCAATGCAAATCCTATATACGTACCTACAGGGAAAGAAGAAACGTATTTTGTGCCATTCCAGTACAAAAGCTGAACTTTAGTACCTGAGGCGGTCTTGTCCGGATAGGTATTGATAAACGCAGCAGTCAGTTGAATAGCGTTAGTCTTTGCTATAAGACCAGGCTCGAAATAAGTGGCATTCGGCTTTGTAGCATCCGTATATGTGTAAAAATATAAAGAATTCCAAATATTCGGATTATTATTGCTATAACCGCCATCGCCAATGTAAGTAAGCCAGACTTCAGTATCGTCACTTGCAATATACAGATCGGAATCGGTTGTAAGCTCGCTACTATAATTGAAGCCGGACTCAGGGAACCAGTCATTAACCATTGACTTAAACTCTGTAGAGAGTGCCTCATAAGAAACAAGTTCGCAACCTGAATCCAACACTCCGTCAGCTGCGTTATATTCCGACTCAGTGTAGTAAGTATAAAAATTGTAATTGACACCCTTCTTTATCGCATCTCGAGGTGCAACGGATGCCTTTGTTGCAGCTTTCGTTTTCGTCCCTTCAGGCAACTGCGTACCCTTGAAATCAAGAGAAAGAGATTCACCGAAGTCCTTGGTTGAGAAATCCAGCATTGGGCCAAAGCCTGCATACTCCGGAAGTACATATATTCTCTCTGTACTGTTCGGTATGTTAATTGGAATTGTCAACTTTCCGGATGCCTCCGTATAGCCTTGATAAATAGGCAATATCTCCGAATTTCTCTCTCCCTCTTCTCCGTAAGGGTTTTCAACAAACACACTGAAAAGCACACCTGCGGCGCCTTTACCCAATTCATTAATTGCAGTAACAGTTATTGTTCTCTCGGTCCTGGTCTCAAAAGCGAAATCAAGCACAAGATCTTCGGAAGGTTTGTCCTTATCCGTCTGCGGCTCCTGATAGCGTACACATGATGTAACTACCAAAACCATTGATGTAAACAAAATAAAAATACGTCTCATAATAATATCCTCCTATACCTTTGTTTAATACGGCGCAAATGTGGTAATAAAAACCGGGAATTATTTAATAATTAGTGTTTTTTCGACATCCGAAAAAATGATTTGGCGGCAAAAGTGCACATAACGGCATTTTTAGTATATTTGCATTTAGAAGTTACGAAAAGAGTGTAATTTATTGGAAATGAGCGTAGGTTAATTGCTCTTGATAGTAATAGGTTACGATTTAGTTAGTTATCTACTGCATTATCCTTCTGCGCGTTGCGTAACCTTCAAAGAACTCTTCGTATGCAAAAGTAGCTATTTAATTCGAGATTTTGATATAAACTCCCGTTTTTTATCCCCTCATTCATAAGAATTTTCCGTAAAAGCGGTATTGTCCGTCGGCACACCATTGCCCAAAACGAGTTTGGAACAAACGTGTGCCGACTACCGCATAGCTGGAGAAAAGGGCATTGCCTCACGCCTAAACGATGTTTAGACAGATGAAGCAATGCCCCTTTCTTTTGCGCCTATGCCAAGAGGTGCTTTTACGGGTTTTCAAATGATTTTTCTTTTTTCGCTGTCTCTTTTGCCGGAAGCGGAAAGTGAATGCAGAGTGTGTCAGCCTGCCCCATGAATGAAACAGGCGCCCACACACAGCCGGACAAACCGGGAAGAATGATTGTTGCCACCCGGCTGAACAAGTTCCGTCGGATCGGAAACAATCATACTTCCTTTGTTGTGGTTTGCCCTTTTCACGCTTCCGGTGATGTCTTTTTCCTTTTGGTGATTCTTTTTTTTACGGATTTTCCCCTGAAGTTTTTTTCTACACAATCTGCCTCTGTTTTCGTTTACCTCCATTTTGCGCCTTTCAGTAAGCCGCATCAGTCAGTCATTTTCGTTCTGGGCGCAAAGGTAATTCCGGGATTGGACGGGAAAGCAAGGTCAAGCCTCCTGTTTTCGGTAAAAATCTCCAGCCCTGCGGGTAGTATTTTGACCGAAAAACCTTGCATTCCCTAATCCCTACCTTTTCAAGCACCCGAAACGAAAACGACCGATGCGACAGAAAGACGCATAAAAAAAATGTCGGATAAACGAGAGGCAGATAAGATAGTTTGAAACTCAACTCCCTCAGCTCTTGAATCCGCATTAAAAACAAAAAAATCAAAAACAGCGAAGATATGACGGCAACGGCAAATTTCAGACAAATGGCGCAACACATCGGGTTGGCGATATGCGGCTTGATGATGCGCACCGCCTTCGGGGTGTTCGGCATCCTTTGGGGCATCATCAGAGAGATTGTAAACGGAGTGTTCCGAGTGGCGATAGGTGTAATCGTGGCTATCCTTTCCACCATTGCCTTCTTTGGCTTCATCCTTTGGTTATTCACCCTTTAACCCTTACCGACATGGCAAAAAGAAACAGCAAGACGGCAGCGCAGCAGTGCAGATATTACGAGGTGGACAACATCTTCGTGTATATGGTGGAAACGTACATCAACGGCAATTTTGAAACTTTCCGAAGATTGTACCACGAACTGAACAAGGACGCACGGAGGGATTTCATGGACTTCCTTCTCAGCGAGGTAGAGCCGACCTATTGGAGAGAGATACTGAAACAGATAATCTAAAAATGACAGCGATATGAAAGGAACAGACCATTTCAAGAGAACGATATATATGTACTTGGAACAGCGTGCGGAGGAAGATGCGCTATTTGCAAAGAAGTACCGCAACCCTGCCAAGAACATGGACGAGTGCGTGACCCACATTCTGAACTATGTGCAGAAAAGCGGTTGCAACGGTTTCACGGACGGAGAGATATTCGGGCAAGCCATCCACTACTATGAGGAAAACGAGATAGAGGTGGGCAAACCGATGGACTGCCAAGTGGTTGTGAACCACGTTGTGAAACTCACGGCAGAGGAAAAGGCGGAGGCACGTCAGAACGCTGTCCGCAAATACCAAGAGGAGGAACTCCGCAAGTTGCAGAACCGCCACAGACCGTCAGCGAGAAAAGAAAACCAACCCCAACCCTCATTATTTGATTTAGGCTTATGAAACCGAAGACCAAGATACAGAAAGAGGTGGCAAGACTTTCCGCCAACCTTCGCCCCATATCAGCGACACAAATAGATTGGGCATACCGCCACTGCGTTGAGCATATCGGCTACCGCACCAAGAAAGGGAACATCACCTGTTCCGACTGCGGTCACGAGTGGCACAGCGACAGCGGACTATGCGACACCCTTGAAGGCTGCACCTGCCCCAAATGCCATGCCGAACTCAAAGTGCAGGACACACGCAGACGCATCTACAAGGAAACGCAGAATTTCAGCGTGATAACCACCTGCAAAGGGTATCAGGTAATCCGCGTGGCGCAGGTCAGATGCGAGAGCAGGAAAGGCGAACCGATGCGTTTCTACTGCCACGAGGTCGTGCAGCGTTGGATTTCACCCGACGGCAAGGTTACGGACATGGCGTTGCTCCGTGGCTTCCTTTTCTGCTATTGCGATGTGTGGGCATTAGGCAGCGATATGGAGGTAAGACCGCACAACAGCCTATACGATGATGTGGTGGCAAGAAGCTGTGCATATCCAAAGATGAGGATATTGCCCCAACTCAGACGTAACGGCTTCAAGGGCGATTTCCACGGCATCTCCCCCGTGCGTCTTTTCAAAGCCTTGCTTTCAGACCCAAGAATTGAAACCCTTATGAAAGGCGGTGAGATTGAGGTCATGAAACACTTTCTTTTCAATACCCGTACTGCCGATGAATGTTGGGCATCATATCTGATTGCCAAGCGTCACAAGTATCAGATAGACAACCTCTCAATGTGGTGCGACTATCTGCGTATGCTCAAAAAACTCGGTCAAGACCTCCGTAACCCGAAGAACATCTGTCCCGAAGATTTCATGGCGGCACACGACAACGCAACCCGAAAAATTGAAGCCATACACGAGAAGGAAAGAGCCGCAGAGCAACGCCGTTGGGAGATTGAAAGGCGTGAGCGTGAGCAACAGCGACAACTCCAACGAAAGAAAGATGCGGAGGATTTCATCGCCAACAAATCCAAATTCTTCGGCTTGGTAATCACGGACGAGGAAATAATCGTCAAGGTGCTTGAAAGCATAGACGAGTATTACAACGAGGGCAAGACGCAGGGCATCTGCGTGTTTGGCAGTGGATACTACAAGAAAGCCGACACCCTCATACTATCGGCAAGGATTGGCGATGAGATTATTGAAACCGTAGAGGTGGACTTGCGAACCCTCGAAGTGGTGCAGTGCCACGGCAAGCACAACCAGGACACCGAATATCACGAGCGCATCATAGACCTTGTGAACAAGAACGCCAACCTTATCCGTGAGCGGATGAAAGCGGCATAGCATAACCCCTAAAACAACATTGATATGGAAGTAAGAATTGAAAGTATGATTTGTGTGTGGGATGATGCAATCCCCACGATGTTCCTTGAATTTGTGAACCTCCTCACTCTCACAACGAGTGAGGGGGAATTGAGAAAGAGCGTAAAGGAGTTTGCCGAGAAGCACGAACTTGACAAGTTTTTCCTTTACGGCTTCGGCTCACACCATTTCTACCTGCACCAACGCTACACAAGCAACCCCGAAATGGTGATGAAGAACAGAGTTCTGTCAGTACATTTTTAACCATCTAAAAAGCAACATTATGACAACACGAATGACCATCAACGGAGTAAGCACCTGCGCGGAAGCAGGTACGGAGAAATACGAGCGTTTCCAATCGGGTATCGGAAGACGCAGGCGGACACTTGTGCAGTACGACTACCGCCACCCCATAGACAGAGAATTGTTCTCTTGTGTCAAACCCACGTTGGACGAGTGCCGAGCCGCACGGGACAAGTGGCTGAACGCAAAGAAGGGAAAGGAGGACAGACTATGAACACGACCTATCAAACGCTGATAGTCAAGTTCAGCGAACCTATCACGGCATTGGACGGTATCTTTGACGATACCGGAGCGTGGGGAACGGACACCCTCAAGGGGTGGATAGATGATTACGAAAGCACACGTTTCACCGCCACCGACAGCCATACGGCAGTCATCACGAGCGAGTACAATATGGAATGTGTGAAAGAGTGGCTACAACGGCAGACCCCCATTTCCGAAATGCGAGAATTTTGAACGGGATGGCGGTGTCCGCACCGCCAATACTTAAAACCCTAAAAACAAAAGATATGATAGCCAAGACGATATTACAGCAGATAGGCGGAAAACGCTTCACCGCCATGACAGGTAGCCGTGATTTCATAGATATGGGCAACGGCTTACGGATGAGCCTTGCAAGGAACAAAACAAGTGCCAACCGCCTTGACATCATCTATGACGAAGGGGCAGACCTCTACAATATGCGCTTCTACCGCAGGACGTTCAGCAAAAAGACCTTTGAGTGCAAGACAAAGGACATTGCCGTACACGAGGGTATCTATTTTGATATGCTGGAGGAAATGTTCACGATGGTGACGGGACTTTACACACGCTTTTGAGTGGCGGGGCGGCGAGAGCCGCCCTACTTTCTTTCAGTGAGCATGATGGCGGACAAAGAAAGTAGCAAAGAAACCTTTGTCCAATCTGCGATAACTAAAAAATCCGCAAGTAAAACTTGCGGAGGCTATATATTGGGTCGTTATTTTTTGGTGGAGGGGAATGATAATCTCGAACCGTTGAACTACACATTTCTGCTTCGTCTCCATTTCCCCCAACGATTTGATACGTTCAATCATTTTTGTTGTTCCTTTCTGAATTTTCCTAAATACTTTCTTCATAATTTCGCTATACTTTTTATGGTTAATAACTATGTTTTGTATTGCTCTCACAACACTTACAACTTGAAGTGTTATTTGGAAACCGATAGGCAAAAATGGCTCAACGATGTCAATTAACGAGAAAATCCTACGATAATCTATCAAGTGATAGAGCAAAAGACGTGCCAAGTTAAATATGGCACGTCTTTTGCCAGTTTTGTCAGTCCTTTTATGGGATATACAACAGCGCAAACTCCGCCTTTCTCCGTTTGAGCAGCATGGCGTGGCGTTTTCCTTTGTAGTTGCAGAAGGCTATATACTCACGGTAGATGTTCCTGTCACCAGCTTCCAGCTTCTTGATTAAGGTGCTTTTGGGGATTGTTTTGCTGCCTAACAGCTTCGCCGGTCCCACATTGTAAGCTAACGTGCCAAGCAAAATCGAATCAACCCCGAATTTACGGAACATGGCGACAAATTTGCGCAGGTCTTTCCGCAAAAGTTCATCCGCATCCCGTTTTGTCATGGTTCGTGCCGAATACTTCTCGTTTGGCAAAAGTTTGTGACCCCAACCGACGTATGGGTAGTGTTTTTCTGAGTGCCAGCCTTCAAAGTAGCGGCAGCATAAAAAAGCACGTTCCATAAGCGGCAGTCGGTAGATTGCCGCCTGCCCGTCCGTTCCCTCTTGGCGGCTGATCTGCGCGGACACAGAACAGACCGTCAGAAGTGAACAGAGCATTGTCATGAATACACGCATCATTTCAACAAGGGGCTGAAGTTGCCGATGGGAACGATGGTAAGATCGTCGTCCTTTACATTCCTGTTGTTGAAGTCAAATTCCAGTTCGTAGGAGTTGCTAAAGTTATCCTCCACCACCACGATGAAATTATGCGCCTCATCACCCGCCGCCGTGTAGTACAGGCGGAATTTTTCGTTCTCCAGCAGGTAGCGGTCGTTAGGCAGGAAGGTGATGCCGTTATCCATTTTGAGCGAGCCTTCCCCCTCGAACTGGAAATAGCGGATGGTATAGAGCGTACCCGAAAAGTCGCCCTCCTTTTTCAGTTCACAGCGGATTTCCACTGTCTGCCCCTTTACTACCTTGTTCGGCACGGGCATGACCTCCACCGTGAAGGGATAGGACTGCTGGATGTCCATGTCATCGTCACATGACACGAGGGTGAATGACATGGCGGCTATCAGGCATAACGCCACTGCCTTGAATATTGATGTTCTCTTGTTTCTGTTGTTCAGTATGTTCATTGTTCTTCGATTTTTAGATGGTTGTTTTTCTGTTTTTTCGTTGTCAGTTGCAGGTACTCGTTCAAGTCCTTGCAACCGTCATAGAGGGAGGAACGGTCGGTGACACGTTCCCCGTATCGCATGGTAAGTGCGGCAAGCGTCCGCCGTCCGGCTTCGTCACGGTCGAGGAAGCAGCCGATGCGCCCGTATCCGTCCAGCAATCCCGCCGCCTTCTCCACGTTGGCGACTGAGTTCAGCACAAGACAGTCAGCGTTACCGGTTACACCAAGCGTCACGGCAGAGAGAAAGTCCATGAAGCCCTCGAACACGAGGCACTCGTCAGCCGGGATGTCATTCGCCTTTACCAGTGATACAGACTTCGGAGGTATGCAACCCTTGAAATATCGGCTTCTGACTTCATAGCCACCTGCCATGTTCGGAAAGCCAACGGCAAAATACCGTTTCCCACGCACACCGTAGTTCAAGCGGCAGCAGTGACGGGATGCGATGGCGTAAGGGATGCCCCGTTCCTCTAAATACTCCGTCAGCAGTGAGCGGAGCAGCGGAGCGACCTCCACATCCTCAAAAACGGATTCGGTCGGCTTCGAGAGATAGACGGGCTTTTCCCATCCGGCAACCGTCATATTGGCGGCTTCCGCTATGAACTTCGCTTGCTTCATGAAGTCATCGCTTTGCAGAAACTCCCCGGCAAGCGTGAAGATGTCGCCGCCCTTGCCCAAACCGAAGTCGTACCAGAGCTGTTTCGCCACGTTCACACGGAAAGAGGATGTGCGCTCGCCCCTGTACGGGGCAAGATACCACAGCTCGTTACCGCTCCTTCTGACAGGCTCATGCCCCAGCCGTGCGAGAAAATCCGCAAGCGGCATCCTTCTGACAGCATCTATTTCCGTCCTTTCCATGCCCGTGTCAGTTGATGATGAACTTGATACCGACCCCGAACTGCGTGTGGAACTTCCGTGTGTCGCCACCCCAAAGGCAACGCTCCCGCAGGTTGGCAAGCAGGGCGATACGGTCTGCCACGTAACACTCCACATCGAGCGTCAGCGCACCGCCGTAGATGAAGGCGTCCCGGTCGTGCAGCGTGGAGCCGTCATGCAGCACCTTCTTCCCCCAATTTACCGCCTCATATCCGGCGAGAGCCGAAGCCCCGGCATAGACGAAAACAATCTTTCGGGCGTCCGACAGTATCTTGAAGTAATAGCCGCCCTCCGCCGTGAACTGCGCCACGGGTATCTTGGTGTCCTTGTAGGGATTGTTCTTCAACAGGTATTCGCCACCGAACACCCACTTGTTCCCCTTCTTCGTGTAGGTGGAGAGAGCCGCCCCGAAGCTGTACCCGCCGTCCTTGCCGCCGAGATTGAAGCCGTCCGCCATGTCCGCCCTCACCTCGATGCCCTGCATCTTCGGCAGACACCGCTGGGCGTGCGCCTGCCCTGTAAAAAGGGCAAGCGACGCGATGATTATTGCGATGTACTTTCTCATGGTCAGCGTACTTGAAGTTCGTTGATGGTACCCGCGCGTACCAAATCCTCGTTCTCAATCACGAAGGACTGGTGACGGCCGCCGTTCTTCTCGTTCAATTCCACCACGAGGCACTTGTCATCGGGGATGGTGAACTTCGCCATCGTGAAGACCGTGCGCTCGCTCTTTTTGCCCGGCACGAGGGTGGCGTAGTTCTGCGCGCGGAGCGGCAGAATAATCTGCTCCTGCACGGCAGTACGCTTCGCAACCTTCTTGTCCACGATTTTCCAAGTGATGTAGTCCACATCGAAAGGCACGTTGCTCTGGTTCTTTATCTCCGTGTGGAAATAAAGCAAGCCGTTGTGCGTGTAGATGCCTTTCAACAGGTATTGGATGCCGAAACGCTTGCAGCCGATATGCTTCACCTCGCGCTTGTTCTGTTTGTGGATGGACTTCATGATAAGGCGCACCAGCATCGGGCTTTCGCTGCCCAGCTCTTTCAGATAGATTTCCTGCGCGTTGTTCGGGCGGTTCACCGTGCTGCCGTCATGGATGAAGTCGCACATCTCCACGTTGAGCAACAGCGGTTCGGCGGCGTACTTCACGTTGAAGGTGTAGAAACTGCCGTCCTCCGTGATGACGGACATATTCGTTTCGTTGGGAAAATTCCTTACGGTAGCCTTCACACGGATGATGTTCTCCGCTCCGTCGGCTTTCCCGGCAATCAGGTCGGGCGAGCCTAAATCGACATAGCGCACCTCCGCCGGAAAAATGACGTGGACGGTCTTGTCGTAGGTCACTTCCAGACCGTGCGGCGGTATCATGCGGTCGAAGGTCAGCTTGCGTGACAGCCCGTGATATAGGTCGCCGTCCGCCTCCTTCTGCGGATAGACCTCCTTCGTCAAGGTCGGTTGTTCACTTCCGTTGGTCGTTTCAACGGTTACATTCTCCTGCGCGTTGGCAGTTATGATGCCCATAGCGAGGGCAAACATGATGATTACTTTTCTCATTACTTTTGGATTTTAGTGGTAATTTTTATTGTTTTCAATATTTTTCTTGGTAAAGCATGACCCTGTACCCGGCTTTCAGATGCACCTTGACGGTTCGCATCTTTTTGGCGATGTACTGGCTCGTGCCTTGTATCAGCCCCTTGCCCAAGTCGGAGGCGAGCTGCGCCCCGGCATTGGTGGAGATGTTGATGCTGCTTCCCAGCGAGCCGCCCATGTTGGCGGCGACCTCCCGGACGGCGTTCATCTCCATCGAGTTCGGGATGAAGATGCCGGGCTGTCCGTCCGTGTCATAGACCGCAAGCTCCACGGGGATAATCGTGCCGTCGTATTCCAGCGAGGTAATCTCGATGTCGAGCCGCTCACCCTGTATCTTGCCCGTGCCGACCACCACCGCACCCCGGGGTATTGTCCTGCCTGCCACCGCCATAGGCTCCAGCAGGCGCAGCCTTACCGTCTGCCCGTCCGTCACGCTCTGCGCCCCATGCACGCACGCCGGTATGGTGTTCCTGTCCAATACCTCCGCCGTGCCGACAGCCGTGTTGAAACCCCGGTTGCGTTCCTGCGATAAGGCGGCGACAAACTCCGCGTTACTCATAGGCTGTGAGAGTGAAGAAACTACTTGATGCTCCACCTGTCTGATAGGCATTGCCTTGTTCTTCTTCCCTTTCTGCACGGTAGTTGGCTCTGCCCTCTGTTCCGCCGATGGCTGTCCTCCGTTCTGACCGCCCATGTACTTTGCCGCCAGCTCGTAGGACTTCTCCATAAGAGCCACCTGCTCGTCCATAGAGGAAGCCTTGCCCCTCTCGCTTTCCAGTTCCGACTCCAGCGATGCGATGCGCTCCAACAATTCGTCCATCTCCGCATTGTCGTTTTTCGGCTGGTCGTAGAAGTTTCCGAGCGTGGCGTTCAGGTCACGGTAGGCGGCTGCGGAGGACTGGATGGTCTGCGGCGTGGCTGGCTTTGCCCTTTCTTCCTTGCCGCCCGGATTGGCGAGGTCGAAGTCCACTCCGTTCTCCGTTCCCGCTATCTCGCGGTCGAACATGTCGCCCAGCTGCCCGATGGCACGGTTGCGGCTCTCCTGACGCTCTTCCATCTCCCCATGCTCGTAGGCTTTCAGCTTGTCGCCGATAATCTGCCGGTTCGCCTTGTCAGCGTCGGGCATCTCGGTGTTGTATCCGTCCGTTCCCGGCGGTTGCTCCTTGCCGGAGGACGGGGCGAATATCAGCCACATCGCCCCGATGAACACCAACACCATAGCGGGCAGCACGATCATCTTCTGCCGTTTCAGCCGTTGCGCCTCTGTCAGCGGTTCGCGCTCCTTTTTCGGTTTCCCCGTTTCGGGAGCAGCTTTGTTCTCTTTCGTCGGTTCATTCTTTGTCTGTTCCATATAAATAAGGTGTTAAGTGATTGCCTGTTTCCGCCGGGGTCGGCAGTTCCACCCGTCCGGCGTGTCCCGTTTCCATATGTGAGCCGTCGTTCCTGCCGATGTCATAGACGGCTCTGCCGAAGGTGTAAAGGGCAAGCACCGCGAAGGCGGCGAACATCCCCAGCACGATGCGGCGGCGTGTTTCCGGCGGCAAGCCGTCCAGATACCCTTTGAGACTTGCCGCCAAGCGTTTCCGTTTGTCGTGGAGTTTCCAATACATGCCCCACATTGATTTTCTGATACTTTTCATGTCCTGTTACCGTTTGATAGTCTGTAAATCCTTGTTCTCAATGATGGTGAAACCCTCGATGGTAAAACCGTTCGGGTTGTCATCCGACCGCGATGCGTTCAGCAGGCGGCAGGTGGTCACGAGGCTGCGCTCGGTGACGTTGCTCTGCCGGATGATTTTCTGTGTGGCGTAGGTCACGGCACGGTAGGGATAGGCGTTGAAGTCGCACACCACGCTGTCCACCTTCAGCACTTGGTTGATGTTCCCGGCGATGATGCGGTTGTAGTACCCCTTCTCCGCGAAGTCCGAATAATAGTGGTACACGCTCTTGTCCGCCAGCAGCAAGGCACGTTTCACGTTGTGTTCAATCGCGCTTTTTTCAGGTGATAGCGTGAAGAACATCTCGTGGAAACGGCGCACATGTTCCCGTGCCTCCGCCGGGCGGTTCTGCGACAAATCCTGAGACAAGGCGAGCATCAGGCTCTTGCCGTTGTCCAGCACATAGATTTTCTCCCGTTGCTTCTCTGCGAAACGGTAGGAGTTCCACACGCTCCACACCGTCACCACGGCGCACAGCGAGAGGAAGACGATACCGAACAGGCGTATCTGCCTGAACGACGATTCGATGTTTCTAAGTGATTTGAATTCCATTTATATTTTCCAATTTATGATTGCACATTGATTATTTCAGCAATTTGCCGACACGTCCGACTGCGTTTCCTGCGGCTGCACCCGCCACGCTGCCCGCCATGCTTCCGGCTCGTCCCGCCATCTGGTTCACGTTGCGACCGTAACCGCCCATGCCTCCGGCTTGGATAATCCAGCCCGCAACGGTGGGAATGGTAAAGTAGCCGATGATGCCGATGCAGAGGAATACGATATACACCCCGTCGCTCGAATCCAGCGAGAAGTTCGGGTCTGCCTGCATCCGCTCGATGTCGTTTTGCAGCATCAGAACCTGTATCTTCGCCAGTATGGTGCTGAACATGTCCGATACCGGTAGCCACAGATAGACCTGTATATAGCGGCATATCCACTGCGTGAGCGTGTTTTGGAAACCGTCCCATACCGACAGGGCGAAGGCTATCGGACCGAGAATCGCCAGCACCACGAGAAAGAAGGTGCGGACGGTGTCTATCACGAGGGCGGCGGCTTGGAACAGCAGTTCGAGTATCTCGCGGAAGAAGTCGCGGATGCTCTTCTTCATGTTGTACATTCCCCGGTCGATATACATTCCCGCCATCGTCACCATGTCGGAGGGCGACCAGCCGAGTTCCTCCAGTTGCTTGTCAAATTCCTCGTTGGACACGAGGTAGGCGGTTTCGGGGTTGCGTACCATCGCCTCGTATTCCAGTTTGTCCTTCTGCTCCCGGTATCGGTTCATGTCCAGCGTTTCCGCCTCCAGCATCTTTGCCGTGCCCTGTACGACGGGTGAGAGGATGCTGTTTATCGTGCCCAGCACCACAGTCGGGAAGAACATGATGCACAGACCGATGGCAAAAGGACGGAGCATCGGGAATACGTCTATCGGTTCAGCTCTCGCCAGCGACTGCCATACCCGGTAGGCGACGTAGAACAGCGCACCCAGCCCGGCGATGCCTTTCGCCACACCAGCCATGTCCCCACACAGCGGCATCATCTGCTCATAAAGTGAACGTAAAATCTGATGAAGGTTGTCGAACTTCATAGGCTACCAGTATCTTTCGTTCATGTTCCCGTACAGCCCCATGATGCGGTCGAGGTCGTTCTTCTTTTTCGCACGCAGGTAACTCACGGAGATGTTCTTGTTCGTGTAGTAGCTCACGAGGTTGCGGTAACGCTTCATCTTCGAGTGGCAGCGTTCCACCACGTCCATGCGCTCCTTGTCGGTCATGGAGAGCGTGGTGATGTTCACCACGTTCCTGAGTTCCGTCAACACTTCGTTGCTTTCCTCCAGCAGTTTCGTGTAGCCGAAAGCGATTGCGGAAAGCTCTTCGGGTCTGAAATTCCCGTCACGGAGCATCCGTTGGAAACTGTTCACATAGATGTCTGTGATGTCGCCCACCATCAGGATGGTCTGCTGCACCTTGCGGGCGTCCTTGACCAGATTGTTCACCGATTTGAGGGCATCGTAATACTTCTTGCCCTGCTGATAGATTTTCACCGTCTCCTGAAAGTTGCTCACCATGTTCGTGGCGGTCTTGGAGGTATGGATGATGTTTTTGGAGGCATTGATGATGCCCTGCGCTAGATTGCCCGGATCGCTTACGACCCACTGTGCGCTTGCCCTGCCCGCGAAAAGCAGGCACAGGCAGATAATCATTGTTATTCTTGTTCTCATGTTACTTTGGATTTTAGTGGTTGTTATTCTTCGGTCGGATGTCCCGGCTGCGGCTTCACCCGCACATAGTCCCCGTTTGGCGAGAAAGTCAGCACATCCGTGGCCTCGTTGTAGGACACGTCGATGCGGAAGCCGGTGTTCATGAACAGGTTGCCGTTCTCCTCCTGCAAGAGATAGGTTTCCGGCTTGAGCTTGCGGCGCAGACCGCTACGACGGAACACCGTCACTTTGTAGGCTTCGCCCTCCTTGTAGATAAGCACGTCAGGTTTTCCCTCCACGCTCTCCCAGTTCCCGCACAGCATGTCGCGGCGGTTGTCGGCCACGTCGCAGGATTGCAGCATCATGACCGCCAATCCGATAAGGCACTTGCTGACTTGCAGCATTTTCACTTTTGGTAAATTCATACGCGTTTTTCTTTTTTGGTTGATACATTCTGTTTTTTAGTTATTCCTTGTTTCTCCGCCTTTCGGCAAGCTGCCGGATGGCGGCTTCGATGTCGTCGCCCAGCTTCTCCGCCAGACGGTAAACCTCCACTTTTTCCGTTTCCTCGGTGGTGTACGCCAGATACTCTTCCGCGCTGACCTCCGTGGCATAGACCGCCGACTGCGTGCCGCCCAAGCCTATCCACACCTCCTTGTAGAGCCGTGAAGGGTTGTTCGCCATGTTGATGGAGAGTATCTGCGACTTCTCCTTTTCCGTCAGTCCGAGCAACGCCTGTATCTGGTCGAACTTGTTCATATATTTCCTTTGGTCAAGCAGGATTTTACAATCCGAGTTGTTGATAATGCTCTCTTTGACCACCGGAGAACTGATAATGTCGTCCACCTCCTGCGTCACCACGATTGCCTCGCCGTAATATTTTCTGACCGTCTTATACATATAGCGCAGATATTCAGCCATGTTCGCCGATGAGAGGGCCTTCCAAGCCTCTTCCACGATAAGCTGTTTCCGCACGCCTTTCAGCCGCCGCATCTTGTTGATGAAGGCTTCCATGATGATGATGGTCACGACGGGGAACAGTTCGCGGTTTTCTTTAATCGAATCTATCTCGAAGACGATGAACCGCTTGCCGAGCAGGTCGATGTTCTCCGTGGAGTTGAGCAGGAAATCGTAACGCCCGCCCCGGTAATACTGCCGCATGGTGGTGAGCATGTTGTCGATGTTGAAGTCGGACTTCTCCACCTTGATGTCACGCTGTGCCAGTTCCTTGCGGTAGTCGTCACGCATATACTCGTAGAAGGTGTTGAACGACGGCACGATGCTACGGTCGGATTGGATGCGCTCAATATAGGCACTCACGGCACTGCCCAGCTCGCCGCTCTCCGTCTTTGTCACCTTGTCGTCCTCCGACTTCCAGAGCGTCAGCAACAGGGTCTTGATGCTGTCCTTCTTCTCCACGTCGAAGATGTAATCGTCGGTGTAGAACGGGTTGAAGCTGATGGGCTTATCTTCCGTGTAGGTGAAATACACACCGTCCGCTCCGCCTGTCTTGCGTCGGATCATGCCGCACAAGCCCTGATAGGAGTTTCCCGTGTCCACCAATACCACATGTGCGCCTTGCTCATAATATTGGCGCACGAGGTGGTTCATGAAGAAAGACTTGCCGCTGCCCGAAGGACCCAGCACGAACTTGTTGCGGTTGGTCGTGATACCTCGCTTCATGGGCAGGTCGGAGATGTCAAGGTGCAGCGGTTTTCCCGTGAGCCTGTCCACCATCTTGATGCCGAAGGGCGAGAGCGAGCTGCGGTAGTTGGTTTCCTCTGTGAACAGGCACACCGCCTGTTCGATGAAGGTGTGGAAACTCTCTTCCGCCGGGAAGTCCGCCGCATTGCCGGGTATCGCCGCCCAGTAGAGTGTCGGGCAGTCGATGGTGTTGTGGCGCGGCACGCATTCCATGCTTGCCAACTGGCTGCCCACGTCGTTCTTGATATGCTTCAGTTCCTCCGCATCGTCGCTCCACGCCATGACGTTGAAGTGTGCCCGTACCGAGGTCAGTCCGTAGGAATGGGCTTCGTTCAGGTATTGGTCTATCCACTCGCGGTTGATGCTGTTGCTCCTTGAATAGCGAGATAGCGACTGCATGTTACGGGCGGACTTCTCGAACTTCTGCAAGGTTTCCTCACTGTTGTCTATCAGCACATACTGGTTGTAGATATGGTTGCAGGAGAGCAGAAGCCCCACCGGGGAGGCGAATGACAGTCGGCAGTCACTCCGGTCGGTGGAGAGCTTCTCGTAACGGGTGTCGGTAGCCACCTTGCCCGGCAGGTCTTCCGCGTCGGAGAGGGTGTGCAGACACAGGCGGTTGTCGCCGATGCGCATCTCCCTTGCCGAAAGCTCGATGTCCTGCAAGGTGGTGTCACCTTCCGGCATGAGCGAGAAGTAGCGTTCAATAAGTCCCGTCTTTCCCTCAGTACCCACAATCTCATCGGTGGAGAGGCGGCGCAGCCTGACAAGCCCGCTGTCGTTCATGATGCGCTCGAACTGTTCGCAGGCTTCCAAGAACTTGGTCGTGGTTTCCCTGTCCAGCTCCTTCGGGATGATATGTCCCCGGCACAGCGTGCTGAAATTGCTCTGCATCCGGTTACGCTCCTTTGTTGTCTTGGTCAGGTAGAGGTAGCAGGTGTGTTTCAGGTACGGACGCTCGTTGAAGTGACGCTCGAAAGAGCGGCTTAAAAAGCTCATGTCGTCCTTCTGAAGCTCCGGTTTGTAGCGTTCCTTGATGAACCAGTCCTGTTTGTGGACGACGGAGTAGTCCGGCAGCACCTTGATAGCCTTGCACCAGCAACTGTGTATCGCCTCGTACTCCGCACCCGTCACGGTGTAAAGTTCCGGTAGTTCCACCTCGAAAGCCACCGTGATGTCGGCGTCCTTTGAGATGATGCAGCCATGCTCCACCGCTAAAAGTGGGAACCTGTTTTCCAGTGTTGTCATTTTCGATGTATTCCTCATTGTCTTTCTTCCTTTCGTTGTCGTTTGAACAGACGGGTTATCCGCCGCCGGTTGATAAGGTATCGGGGATGGCTCCGTGCCGCTCCTAATTTCATCAGCCCGTGTTCACCGTACCGGGCGTTCAGCGCGAAGGTCTGCCATACAAGGAGGGAGGACGATGCCGCGCCGAAGCCGATACATATCCACTGGTCGATACCGACCATGTAGAGGATGACGAACAGGACGAAGAGAGCCAGCAGACCTCCGCAGAAGATGAAGAGGTACTGTGCCTTCAAGCCCTTGAACTCTACCGGACGGCCGATACCCTTGTTGATTGGGTATTCAGCCATACATTATTTATTAAAGGAAGAATGAGCGCAGGATGGTGGCGGCAACAATCAGGAAGATGCACGCGCCGAACCACGAGGCGGCTGTCTTGCTGGTGTCGGGGTCGCCCGATGAAAACTTGCCGTACACTTTTACGCCCCCGATAAGCCCGACGACTGCACCGATGGCGTATATCAGTTTAGTTCCGGGGTCGAAATAAGAACTCACCATAGAGGTGGCTTCGTTGATGCCCGCGATGCCGTTTCCCTGCGCGAAAGCGGAGGCGGTTGCGGCGATGACAAGTGCCGCGGAGAGGATTGCTTTTCTGTTTTTCAAGATGTTCTTGTTCATAAACTGTTCTTGTTTTTTGCCGTCAAAAGGGTGGATGGTCCTTTGTCGGGCGGTTGATACTTTGTTTCTTTACTTTGGTTTTAGTGGATGCCCGTTTGTTTCCACGGACGTGGGCGTGTCCGTTGCGGATGGGGATGCGCCTTGCGTTTCCTCGCCGCGTGGGTTGATGTCATTCTTTCATGTTCATTTCTTTTATTGTTGTCATACATAGTTGCGAATGTCGAACTCCTCGATGTTGTCCGGCACGACGAACTCCTTTTCAGATTTCTTCAGCCGAATCTCGATAAGCCCCTTGATGCGGATGCCTATCTCCGAAGAGCCTTCCATCATTTTCTCGTACAACTCCGTGCCCTCCATGTCGGTGAACACCTTAGCCGCCTTTTCACGTTCCGCCTGTGTCGCGTCCGGGTTTTTGGCGGTCTTGCAGGCGTCGTCAATCTCGTCAAAGCTGCTGCCCGAAGCCCGTGGCGTGTCCGAGGCGTCCTCTTCCGGTTCGTCGTCCCCGTATCCCAGTTCCTCCGGCGGTATGCTCGTGAAGGTCTCATCGAGTTTTTCCTCCGGGACTTGTGCCGGGCGGGATGCGTTTCCCGTTTTTCCGTCGTCAAAAGTAGCCTCTTCCTCCGACAGCTCAATGCCTTTTTCAATAGTGGCGGCTTCTTGCGTCGGTATGGCAGCGGTTGTCCGGGTGGATGCCATCCTGAAACGGCTCTTGCCGATGATGTCCGCCTTTTCCGCAGGGACTTCCTCGTGTGCCGCTATGCGTTTAGCCTCATTCCCGTCCAGTGACCGCCATAATCCGACAATGCCCTTGAAGAAGCGGACAATCCGCGTGTCCATGATGCGCTCGTAAAGGAGCAGGAACAGGAACCAGAGGTTGCAGCCGACCGATACCGCCAGCAGAATGTCTGTCATGCTGATTGTGTAATTCATATCCTTCCGTTTTTGGTTAGAATACTGAATTGTAATTTCGGGCATAAAGGCTCTTTATCGCATCTTCGCACTGGTTGAAGTGGTGCGTCAGCACATGGTCGATGTAAGCGGACAGCGTAAGCCGGTCATGCCCGATTACACGGGTGATACGCATGATACGCTCGTGGTACTCCGGGCGCACATACGCCATCTTCCCCTCACGTGCCTTTACTTCCGGGTCGCGGATGAACAGGCGTTCATAGTCCTTCTCACTGCATTTGCCGCTTACCGGGACAGGCGACAGTATTTCCACACTCGCCTGCACTTGGGTAAACATACCTCCGCAGTCTTGCTGTGGTCTTTTTTCATTCGGTGTCATTTCTTTTTCCATTTTCAAATCAGATCTTCACGTTGTTTCTTGTACAGTTCGTTGATTCTCTCCTTGTGCTGTTCCAGATGCTGGCGCAGCACGGTATCCACATATCCGCCTACTGAGATTTCCCCTCCGGCGATGTCGTTCACGATTCTGAGGATCTTGCCGTGGACGTCACGGCTGATATAGACACATTGGCGGGTCTTTATCTCGTTGCGGCGCAGGAATAGCTCGTTGTAGTCCTCGTCCTGCCTTTTCCGGCGTCCACTTTCCCTCTGCGCTTTTTCCCGTGTTACGGGTTGCACAGGAGATGGTTCCGGTGCGGCGGTGTCCTCTTCGGTCGG
>Ga0265294_10002393_pt1 | contig 24638 bp, 22 predicted proteins | sample MunlanPumphouse3_FD_192504 | JGI IMG/M metagenome (GOLD analysis project Ga0265294, IMG submission 192504) | Groundwater microbial communities from a municipal landfill in Southern Ontario, Canada - Pumphouse #3 | ecosystem: Environmental > Aquatic > Deep subsurface > Groundwater | place... | reverse complement strand
TTATTATGATGAGTGTGTCCAAGCGGTTGGTGCCGCCAGCAAACCTCATTATCAAATAATTCCTTTTTCGGATAACTTGTTAGAACTAATGAAGGAAGCAAATGTAATTGTGAGCCGAGCAGGAGGAACGACAATGTTTGAAATCTTGGGACTAAACAAACCCATGATTTTAATTCCTTCGGACAATGTAAGCGATGGTCATCAATTATCTAATGCTTTATGTTTTGCCAAGGAAAACTTAGCCTTTGTTATTGATGAAAAGAATTTAACTTTAGAAACCTTTCTTTCTTGTTTAAACAGAACCTGGGGTTTGAAAAAAGATCCTTCTAACCCTTATTTATCTCTTAAGGCAACTGAAGATTTTATCGCAATAATTGAGAAGGTGCTTAAAAGGTGAAAGGATTCAGGGAACTAGTCACTGACTTTAGTCTGGGCAAAATAAGTGAAAATGTCAGTTTTCAACATTTGACTTCTTTAAAAATCGGCGGTGTTGCCCGTTATTTATACGAGCCTGATTCGCTTGATAGTTTAATGATAGCCTATAAGTATTTAAAATCCCATCAGATCCCCACATATGTGATTGGAAACGGCACCAATTTGTTGGTTAGTGACGACCATTTTGACTTAGTATTAATTAAACTGACCAAATGCAACGGGTTCAAACCGCTTTTAGGCGGAGAGTTCATGGTTGAAGCGGGATGCCAAAGCGCAACCGTCGGACGCATTATTGCCAAATTGGGGTTTAGCGGATCCGCTTTTATGGCTATAATCCCCGGAACAATCGGGGGATTAATCTACATGAATAGCGGTGCTTACAAAAAAGAAACGGGGGACTTTTTATATCAATGTGACTATTTGGACGGTTTGGGCAATTTGGTTTCCCTGACAGACGGCTTTAATTTCAGCTATCGCCACAGCATTTTTCAAGAAATCGATTGTTTGATTATTAGGGGGTATTTTCGTTTCCCGCTTGCCCCAAAGGGAGAAGACCCATATCAAACGATTATTCGTTATAAAGAGTTAAAAAGAAATACGCAACCTTTAAATGAAAAGAACGCCGGAAGCGTCTTTCGCAATCCAGCAAACATCCATGCTTGGGAAATTATCGATTCATTAGGGTATAGAGGGTTTTCGATTGGGGATGCCGGGGTGAGCATGAAACATGCCAACTTTTTGGTCAATAAGGGCAATGCCACTTTTGAGGAAATGTATCGCTTGGTGAAGTTAATTCAAACTGATGCCAAAAAATATTTCAATATCGATTTAAAGTGCGAATGGAAAATTTTAAATAAAGAAGGATAAAACCCCATGCATTGGGGTTTTTTCCTCATACCCTATGAGTAGGAGGTAAAATAATGCACAATCAATTTGTCAATTATTTTTTAAATCCTTTTTCACAACATCGCGAATGTTTCCAAGGCGAAAAGGAAACTTTCACGAATGCGTGGGAAGGATTTATTCGTGGCAACCTTGTCAATGAACTCTATGCGCCATATTTCAATTATGTACCGAAAGAACCAAGGCCATTCACAGAAAAAGACCAATTGCTTTTGCCGGTTCAAGCCCTGGATTTTATGAGGGTGGAATTGAATCTGTATTTGGATACGCACCCCGATGACGTCCATGCCATCAATTTGTTTGCGCAAAACCAAATTGCCCTAAACGAAGCTAAAAAGCGCTATGAAGAACGCTTCGGTCCATTGGTAGTCTTTAATGCAACCGGTACTGAAACTCCATGGAGTTGGACCCAAGGATGGCCGTGGGAAGGGGGAAGAAGATAATGTGGATTTATGAGAAGAAATTGCAATACCCTGTTAATATCACCAAACGCGATTTACCCATGGCAAAAAACATTTTAACCCAATACGGTGGACCGCAAGGCGAACTTGCCGCCGCAATCCGTTATCTCAATCAACGCTACACGATGCCGGACGATTACGGAAAAGCTCTGTTGACCGATATTGGAACCGAAGAATTGGCTCACGTGGAAGTAATTGCCGCCATGGTTTACCAACTAACCAAAGGTGCGACAAAAGAAGAAATTATTGCAGCTGGACTTGGTCCGTATTATTCCAACCACGGACTGGATTTGTTCCCGGAAAACAGTAGCGGTGAACCGTTCACAACCGCTTATATTTCCGCGGTAGGGGATCCGATTGCCAATATTGAGGAAAACATGGCAGCCGAACAAAAAGCGCGGGCGGTTTATGAAAATCTAATCAACCTCGCCACAAGCGACGAAGTCATTCAACCGCTGCTCTTCCTTCGTCAAAGGGAGATTATCCATTATCACAGGTTTGCAGAATTGTTGCAAAGGTATCAAGAAATGGGGCTCAAGTAGTTCATTAAAAAAGGACACTCAGTCCTTTTTTAATTTGAAGGCATAACAAAAATAAACCCCAAATTTCAAAAACAATTGACAAATTTTAGGAATTAACATATAATCATGTTGACCAGAAGCTGTTATGATACCTTTTTTGGGACTAAAAAACCATATTTTTTATTTTTTCTGTTTATTTATTTGAAAAACCCTACTGATAATGATATAATATACTAAATTAGTGTAGTGTGTTTATTACCTAATTGGAAGGAGCAATGCTATGAATTCTCAAGTGAACCAACGCGATGAAGAAATGTTCAGTTCGAGACCAATCTTAAAAGTGGTTGGCATTGGCGGCGGTGGCGGTAACGCGATTAATCGGATGATTGAAAATGATGTCCGGGGCGTCGAATATATTGCCATCAATACCGATGCGCAAGTTTTAAGATTATCGAAAGCAGAAGTGCGAATCCAAATTGGTAAACAAATAACCAAAGGCTTAGGTGCCGGCGCAAATCCGGAAATCGGCCGTCGGGCTTGCGAAGAATCGGAAGCGGAAATTCGCGAAGCTTTGAAGGATGCCGATATGGTGTTTATTACCGCCGGTATGGGTGGCGGAACCGGGACCGGTGCTGCTCCGGTAATTGCGCGTTATGCCAAGGAAATGGGTGCTTTGGTTGTCGGCATTGTTACCAAACCATTTGGTTTTGAAGGTAAACGTCGGATGCAACAAGCCCTTCAAGGCATTGAAGAAATGCGTCCTTATGTTGATACTTTGATTATTGTACCAAATGATAAACTATTGGAAGTCATTGGCAATAATACCACATACCTAGAAGCGTTCCGTGAAGCCGATAATGTTTTGCGTCGCGGCGTCCAAGGTATATCGGAAATCATTTCCCTGCCGGGATTGATTAACGTGGATTTTGCGGACGTGCGGACAGTTTTGCAAGGTAAAGGTACGGCGCTAATGGGAATCGGTGCTGCCAGCGGTCCCAACCGGGCGGTTGATGCGGCGCGAATTGCCATCAGCAGTCCTTTGTTGGAAATTGACATTAACGGCGCAACCGATGCAATTGTTCAAATCACCAGCGACGTGGATATTACCATGAAAGAAATTGAAGATGTCATTTCGGAAATAAGAAGCGCTTCTTCAACCGAAATCGATATTATCCACGGTACAGGATTTAATATGGATTTACAAGGAGAAGTTGTTGTAACAGTAATTGCGACCGGTTTTGATACCACCAACAGCAAAGCAAAAGAAAAACGGGAAACAAGCAATGTTGATGACTTGGTTAATTCAGCCCGTCCGAAAACGGTTCAACGGGAATTTGAATTCGGTGGCGGCGAAACAACGATTCCGGGGCGCAAAGAAGACAGTCGCAAGACTGATCCGAAAATCCCAATTTGGTTAAAAAACAGATTTAAATAACTTAAACAAACAAATTGAACCCTCAATTTCCGAGGGTTCTTATGCTTTTTAAGGCAGGTTTTATGCCCCTTACTAGAATTTGTATTGCATTAAGGGGTCGATTTTGTTATAATAATGTGAATAGCGCCAATAAAAAAGGCTTTTTTGTTGTTTTATTAGAAGGAGGGTTGATGCCCGATGATTTTTGCACTAATGATAATACCCCTTTTTCTTCTTGCCAGTATTTATATAGGACTTAAGAAAAAAAACTACGCTTCACTCAGCTTAAAAATTGGCGCAGTAATCCTTGCGATTATTTATTTTTTTCGTTTATTTTCGCTGGATTATTTTGAAGAATTGTCCAATTCCCAAAACCTAATACCTTTTTCTTTTTTCCGCATCTTGTTTGTCCTTCTAAGGGCTTACACTTCGGGAGCGATTCTTGTCACCCTTGTCACCCCCTTTTTCAATAATAAACACTTTTCCCTCATCCTTAGCCGCTTTGTCCCGATAGTTGCCATTGTCAACTTTATTTTAATAAAACTAAATGGACAAGCCTTTTTAGGTCCGAGTTTTAGTTGGTCGACCCTAAGGATGTTTCAATTCGGATTGGAACAAGGCTTACTCTTAAGCATGGGGTGTTTAGCGTTTCTAACCAAAAAGTTTGAGCAAGAAGACTTAACGGTTAAAAGAATAGCCCAAGCATTCGGGATTTTTAGTTTTGCAACTCTCCTTGTAATGCCGCTTTATACCTTTAGAGGTATTTTTGGTCCGCTGGGCCAAACACCTAAGGATTTCAATCCTCTGCATCGGATAATACTTTACCTTTGCTTTTTGGTTCCGGCGGTTTTGTATATTCTTTTCCGTTCCAAAACGTACGAAAGCCGTTATTTGCTAACGGTGTTGCTTGCGGTTGCGGGGATATTCACTTATTTTAACAACTATGATTTTAACAGTTTTACAGTTTTAACCAAGTGGCCCTTGCATTTATGCAATACGGCAATGATTTTGATGTTTATCGCCTTTATCTTCCGCAGCAAAACTTTCTTTTATTTTAACTATTTTATCAATGTGGTGGGGGCCTTGATTGCGCTTGTTATCCCCAGCATATCAAGCGACTTCTTTTCCATCACCAGCATGCATTATTGGATTAACCACTTTTATGCCTTTATGCTTCCGCTTTTAGGGGTTGCCTTGCATATTTTCCCAAGACCGAACTTTAAATTGATTACCGCCTCTATCGGTGTCTTCAGTATCTATTTCATCGTTGTTGCTTTTATCAACAGTTGGTTTTACAATTACGATACAGGTGTCAATTACTTTTTCCTAAACGATGACTTTTTAGCCAAAAAGTTTGGTTTCTTAAAAACTTTAAGGTTTAACGGAATTTTCGATATTCCGGTGGGGAATTTAACGTTTAGGGTTTATCCATGGTATTGGCTGGGTATATATTTTGGCTTTATCTTTTTGACCTTCGCCACCTGGTTTGTTTATGACGCTTTATATAAAGTAAGCGATCATCATTATGATTGGCATGTTAGAAAAGTACGCCATAAACTTTTAGGTGGGGGTACAACAAGTTTAAGCATCGAGGAGATTAATGCCATGCAGGGAGTAAACAGTTCAATCAAAATAAGTAATTTTTCAAAAATCTATGGAAAAAATAAAACCAAAGCGGTAGATGACTTTAGTCTAGAAGTTCATCAAGGCGAGATTTTTGGTTTCTTAGGCCACAACGGAGCCGGAAAAAGCACTGTCATCAAGAGTTTGGTCGGTATCCAATCGATTACCGAAGGAACGATTGAAGTGTGCGGTTTTGATATTCAAAAAAACCCACTTCAAGCCAAACTCATGATTGGGTATGTCCCGGATAATCATGCGGTGTACGAACGGCTCACCGGAAGAGAATATGTAAGTTATATAGCCGATTTGTTTTTGGTCTCTACCGAAGACCGGAGGAACCGACTTGATAAATACGTCAAAATGTTTGGTTTGGAAGATGCCATTGATAAGCAAATTAAAACTTATTCCCATGGCATGAAACAAAAAATATCGGTAATCGCTTCGCTGATTCATAACCCGAAAGTTTGGGTGCTCGATGAACCGTTGACCGGACTTGATCCTACGAGCGCTTTTCAGATCAAAGAATGCATGAAAGATCATGCGAAAGCGGGAAATATCGTTTTCTTCTCCAGCCACATTATTGAGGTAGTAGAAGTAATTTGCGATAGGATAGCGGTTATCAATAAAGGAAAACTTGTTACGATTGAAAACCTTCACAATCTTAAAGAAAAAGGAATCTCGCTCGAGTCAATATACCTGAAATATGTCGGTGATATTAACCTTTTAGAAGGTGAACTAAATGTTTCATAGGTTAAAAACCCTCGTTGCCATGCAACTAGCCAATCGCTTGGCCTTTTCGATCAAACGCAATAAGGGCAGAGTGATTGCGGGGATATCTGTAAAGGTTACGCTTTTCTTTGGGTTGATATTTCTAATTGCGATGATTATCCCTACGTTTCAGGGTTTAACTTACATTACCGTAAACACTACCCTTTTGCAAGCGATTCTCTTTTTCACGCAAATTTTTGCTTTAATCGCTTGTACTATTGGTTTGATGAATACTTTGTATACGAGCAAGGATAATGCCATTCTTTTGGCGCTTCCCGCTCATCATAGCGAAATTTTTGTGTCGAAGCTAATAGTTTTTTATTACTTCGAATTCCGCAAAAACCTCTTATTGTTGCTACCGCTCTTCCTGGGATACGGTTATCATTTTCGCCAATTGTATGGTTTTGATTTTGCCTTCATCTCTAAAGTCTTTTTAATGGCTGTGGTGATTCCGTTATTTCCGGTGTTGATTGGAGCACTGCTTTCGATTCCGCTTGTTTTTATTGTGAACTATCTAAAACGCCATCCTTTCTTAAATGCTGTGGTGGTCGGTATATTGATGTTTTTGGCCTTTTTGGGTATTAGTTCTTTGGTCAGCATTGTCACCCAAAAAGAACATTTGCGGCTAGACACTTTTATCGATATTCTGGTAACTGGAGTAAGTGAAGGAATACCGCGTTTTAACAAATTGTCGCTCTTTTACAACAACATTAATAATTTCATTTTTAGCGGAAACAATTTTTCTGTCCTCTTTGGCAATTTGGGCATTGTCTTGGCGGTAATTGCCGGACTGCTTGTTTTGGTTTTTACCGTATCGATTTGGACTTACTTCCGTTTAACGGTTTTTACCTTCGAACAAGCCAAAACCAATCGCTACCGCTCCCAAATGAAGCAAACTTCCAATACCTACTTTACCTTTCTGAAAAAAGAAATTAAATCGCTTCTACGCAGTAGCGATCAATTAATTGCCCAATTCTTTTCGCTTCTGTTGCTCCCCTTTTTACTTTATATTTTGAATCTGATTTTCTTAAGTTTTAAAATCAGTCCATTTGGGGAAAAAATTGTTGTCGGGGTTAACCTTTGTATCGGACTCCTTCTCCTCACAACCGCAAACACCAACAGTGCTACGGCCTTAACTAGAGAAGGAACGGAGTTTTATTTATTGAAAACCACGCCAACCAACTTGAAAAGCATCACTTGGGCAAAACTGACGATTAATTTCGCCGCTTCGATTTTGATGATTTTGGCGACCGTCATTGCGCTGCTGAAAGTTCATGTGTTTAGTAGTGGCATCACTTTAATGATTGGTTTAATCTTTCTATTGATCAATTCCGGACACATTCTTTGGTCTTATGAACTTGATTTAATGAATCCGAGGTTTTTGGAATATGCCAATTCCCAATCCATTGACGATAATCCCAATGCCACAAAGTCCATTTTAATTGGAACGGTGATATCATTGGGGCTCTGCGGGATTGCGATTGCCATGTTGTTTGAAAATGTGGCGACCGGTTGGATTAGATTGCTTTTGCTTTCCTTGGTTTTCTTTGGCATCAGACTTTATATGCTTTTAAGCAAAAGCAAACTTTACTTTAATGAAATCGGGGAGGAATAAAGAATGAATAAAAAATTAGTTATCTTTATTGTTACCCTTGTGGTTGTCATATCGATTGCGTTTGTGGCCGTATTCGGCAGCGAATCTTTTGGCAAATATCACAAAATTAAAATGGATTCCATTTTCTTTCTGAAAAACGATGGCACGCCATATGATAACAATGCCATTGTGGTGAAACCTCAAGGTCAAGACGAAGTGATTCTTAAATGGGGTTATGCGCCGGATAATGCAGATGTGGATATTACCGACATCATAGTGGAAAGCAATAAGCCGGATGACGTAAATGTCAAATTGGACGGCGAACAGATTATAATCACATTTGTAAATGATGTTGATGTCAAAATAATGTTAGAGTGTTTTGAATACAGCCGTAAGACCTATATTAATTTTGTAAAATACAATGGTGAAGATGAATGGTAAAATAATAAACCCTGGTAATTACACAAGATATTTGTGTAAAATAAAAATTGATAATAAAAAAATTAAATTTTTAAGAGATTAAAAGGAGAAAAGGTTATGAATTTATTTAAAAAATTTACCAAGTTTGGTGTTGTGCTTATTATAAGCTTATTCGCCGTCTTTTTGGTAAGTTGCGATGTGGAATTGACAGAACCAGAAACAATTAAATCTGTTCGTTATTCCGGCGTTACCATCAATGCTCCGGAAAAGTCCATCGTAACTATCGAAGAAGGTGCGGATGTTGTAAAAGTCATTACCCAAGATGGGTTAACCAAAGTTGCGTTTTTGCAACCCGGAAATGCGAAAATAAAAATCAGAGAAAAAACTAAAGTAACAATTCATGAAATAGAAATCATTAAACAAATTACCAGCTTTGGCTTCGGCGAAAACCTTACCGGTTATTTAAATGGTCACCTTCCAAGTGGGGTTTTCTCCAAATTCTTGCGTGATGAAGTTAAGCCGTACACGGTTGGAATCGATTCACCTTACATTATCGATATTACTTCATCGAGTGTCGTATTTGATGAACAAGTTAATCCGGTCATTAGTCCGCTTAATTTAACCAATGACCGACTTGAATATCAATTAAAAATTGACGGGGAAGCAGTTGATTTTGACACCTACGCTACCTTAAACGAAGAAGTAGGACTAAAATTTAAAGAAGCAGCTTTAGGAAAAGAAATCGAAATCGTGGTTTCGCTTCGTTACAACTGGAACAATTTGGCACCTCTTTCTCATACTGTATTGGTTCAAGAAGGCGTCAATGTTTACACTGACGCAGAATTGAAAGCGGTTTTTGCAAACCTCGATGTTCATGACATTCATATTCATCGCAATATCGAAGCCCAACTTGATGAAAGCCAATACTACACTTTAAATGGCGAAAAGATTCCGTACAATTTCAGTGATATTTCGACCGAAGAACTACGCGGCGTTCATGGCAATGCTTATCGTCGTTACCATGCAACATCAATCGGTGAGTTAACCGTTCACGGAAATTACTTCACAATTGACGGAAGTAAACTCCCATTACTAAAAGGTTTGGATGCAACTGTTGACGATTTCGGCAACGACATCAGCCAACAAGGCGGTTTTGTTGATGTTGACGACACAATCGTCGCCACCCAATCCAGTATTTTTAGAAGCGGAGTAGGCACTGCGGGGCCAGATGGCGGTTTTGTAAAATACGAAAACATGTACATTATCGGCAATTCCAACTTGCCTGATTCTGAGGATGATACAATCTCTGGTGGTTACATCGGTTTACGCAATACCCGCGATACGATGATTGTCGACAATGTCCGCATCAACTTTACCACCGATGGTATTTTCACCACCCATACCGGCACGAAAGCGGAAATTAATTATGTTTACATCACCAATTCTTGGGCTGCCAGTATCCTTCTTTGGGGAACCGAAGAAATCATCATTAACGATTCCTATTTGGAAAAATCAGGTTCCGCCGCAATCACCGTTATTGACGATAAAGATGAAGGCGGAGGAATCAACGACCCGGTTGTCTATGTAAACAATACGGTAATCAACAATATTGTTTCCCGTAACAGTCCGTGGTTTGAAGCCTATCAATTAAAAACTATTGGTTTATTGGTCAGTCAAATCGAAGGCGCTATGCAAGCCATCAACGACTTTGCTTTAAGCCAAGGCATTCCGTTCGACAAGTCGATTATTGTTACACCGGAGACCAATCCAGAGGATTCCAGTTTCAATTTCACCTTTCTCCTTCAAAACAGCAACCCTATCACCAATTTTGATGATAAATTCCAAGTGCGTTTGATCATTGACGGTGTGGAATCGTATCGGACTTTCAGCGAAACCGAAGAACCGTACAAACATTCAAATGAATTGATTGGCGCCATCGCTTCGCAAGGTGCGGTCTTTACACCGTTTGGTTATGATTTGGCAACTGCTATGGCACAAAAACTAGCCGAAAACCCAACATATCAATATGTACTCCAAAACGGAACCGCGCAACAAAAAGAAGAAGTTATCATGGCGTTGTTTGCGGAAGCGGTAATTGAAGGAACATTTACCCACAATGACAAATACCTAGAACTCCATCCGGACGTCGTGGTTGCGGGTGTCGACTTTAAAGCGATTGCTATTGTGGAAATGCAAAACAAAAATTAATTGATTGACAAAAAAGCGTGAAAATTTTCGATGATTATCGATTATCACGCTTTTTGTTTTTTTTTAGATACATTAAAATTGCAAAACAAAGGCATTATAAGTATAATTATAAAGGTATAAAAAAGAAAAGAGGAAAAAGCATGAAAAAATTATTAATCGTGGTTGATTTTCAGAATGATTTTGTGGATGGGGCCTTGGGTTTTCCCGGCGCGGAAAAGTTGGAAGAAATCATCGTGGAAAAGATCCAAAGCTATCGCCAAAACAACTATGAAGTAGTCTTCACCTTGGATACGCACCAACCAAATTACCTGGAAACCGAAGAAGGAAGAAAACTTCCTGTTCCTCATTGTCTAGAGGGAACCAAAGGGCATGAGTTATACGGGAAAGTTAAAGACCTTGTAATACCAATCGATCAAGTTTTCATCAAGGAAACCTTCCCATCATTGGATTTAGGCAACTATTTAAGAGGCAAAGATTTTGATGAAATCGAAGTTTGCGGACTTGTTTCCAATATTTGCGTGTTGTCGAATGCGGTGATAGCGAAAGCGGCCTGCCCAGATGCCCAAATAATTATTGATGCGAAAGCCACCCAAAGTTATGATTCCCAATTGCACAAAGCCAGCCTTGATGTCATGAAAGGTTTATTAATGGAAGTAATCAATTATGAAAACGATAAATAACGACAGTTATGCCTTGCTGGTTGACTTTTATGAACTAACCATGGCCAATGGTTATTTCTTAAGCAATAAAAAAGAGGAAATAGTTTATTTTGATTTATTCTTTCGCACTGTTCCCGATAAAGGGGGATATGCGATTTTTGCGGGGTTGTCGCAAATAATCGAATATATCGAAAACCTTCGTTTTACCGAAGAGGATATAAACTACTTGCGCACCAAAAACCGTTTTGATGAAGCTTTTTTGAGTTACATAAAGGAATTTTGTTTTACGGGGGATATTTATTCGGTACCGGAAGGCACCGTGGTATTCCCCAATGAACCTTTAATCATAGTGCGGGCTAAAGCAATCGAAGCTCAATTGATTGAAACATTCTTGCTTCTCACTGTTAACCACCAATCTTTGATTGCCACAAAAGCCAGCCGAATCATGCGTTCGGCAGGAGAAAGAATCGTTTTTGAATTTGGAACGCGTAGGGCTCACGGACCAAGCAGCGCTATTTTGGGAGCCAGAGCAGCCTATATTGCCGGAGTGAACGGCACATCATGCACTTTGACGGATAAACTATACGGTGTTCCCGCTTCCGGGACCATGGCTCATTCGTGGGTTCAGATTTTTGATTCCGAGTACGAAGCTTTTCACACCTACGCAACGCTTTATCCCGACAATCCTACCTTTTTGGTTGACACGTACAATGTGTTGCAAAGCGGCGTACCCAATGTCATTAAAGTCGTCAAGGAAGTTTTATGGCCCAAGGGGTTAACCAAATGTAATATTCGGATTGATTCGGGTGATTTAACCTATCTATCCAAAGAAGCCAGAAAAATGCTTGACGAGGAGGGACTATTTGATTGCAAAATCGTGGTTTCCAATTCCTTGGACGAAAAGTTGATTCTTGATTTATTGAACCAAGGCGCATCCATCGATGCCTTTGGGGTTGGCGAAAAACTGATTACTTCCAAAAGCGATCCGGTTTTTGGCGGTGTTTATAAATTGGTAGCGGTGGAAAAGGACGGCGAAATAGTTCCAAAAATAAAAATCAGCGAAAATGTTGCCAAAATAACCACCCCGCATTTCAAATGCGTTTACCGTTTATATGACAAAATAACCCAAAAAGCGATTGGAGATGTCATTTGCGTTCATGATGAAACGATTGACGAAGAAAAAGAGTACTTGCTTTTCCATCCAGAACACCCTTGGAAGAAAAAGACGGTTACGAATTTTTGGGCAAGGAAACTACATGAACCCATTTTTTTAAACGGAAACAAGGTTTACGCGGAACCTGAGCTTGATAGCATTCGCGCTTATTGCCAAAACGAATTATCTTCCTTTTGGGACGAGGTAAAACGTTTTGACAATCCTCATGTTTATATCGTAGATTTATCAAAAAAATTATGGGATATCAAAATGTCATTCTTGAAAAAAGATTAATTTTGTCCAAAAGGGCAATAATAATCTTAGAGGGAATGATGAATTATGAATAACAAAAAACAATTGATGGCTCAAATCAGAAGCGACATTAATCGTTTAGGGGGAAATTACCCTATTATGGCAATTTACAAAAACAACCGTTTTGTTGATTATACCTTAAGCACCGAAGTTAAGGTCGTCGATGACGAAAACAGTTATGAGATGACTTTGATTGAACTTCTACATCAGTTGGAAAACGATGATCTTTAAAATTTCCTTTTCTTAAATCCCCTTTTGGGGATTTTTTTGTTGAAATCCTGCCAAAGAAGGACTAAGAGTTTCTTAGTCTTTTCTTTATAAAACGGGTTATAACTCGACAAATTTTCTTTTTTGGTTTTGTTATACTGTAGTGGCAATAAGGGAGTGATAGAGTGGTACTTTATTGGGATTTAATTGTGGCTTCAACTATACTCGTCAATTACTCTTTTATCAAAACGCTGCTTGTTTTGTTTAAAGAAAGAACCATTTGGTGGCGAGTCCTACTCACCTTAACCATTAGTTTGGTTTCGCTTTTTATTTATTTTTTTCCGGGAGAACTCTTGTTTTTGCGTTATACGGTTGGGATATGGATGGGACTTGTTGCCTTCCCAAGCAAAATAAAAACAAAAATAATACAGATTGCGGGGTTGTATATCTTGAATTATGCTTTTATCGGAAGTTTGGTTGTTTTTAATATTCAATCTATTTTATGGATTCTTATTTCGCTTTTTTACATTGTCGTTTTGTATTTAATTATTAATTTTAAAATAGGCATAAACCAAGCCGTTCTTACATATGATGTTATTATCCTGCCTCTAAAGAATTTGAAAGCTTATTTGGATACGGGCAATCTTTCTTCATATGAGGGAAAACCAATTGTTTTTCTGGATGAAAGGTTTAAAAACACTTGCTTTAACCAAATTGGTTCGACACAAATCAGTTCCATAAACGGATTGTTGGAGGTAAATGTTTACCAAGGACCGTTTTTGCAAATTGGCAAAAAAACCTATGATGTTTATTATTGTTTTGCCAAATTGGAAGCTTATGATGTCTTGCTTAATTATTTAATGGGGGTTAGTCATGATTAAATTTATAATAAAGTTAATCGCTCGGATTTTGACGGTAAAGCAGGGCGGAGTTTATTATATCAATAGCACCAATATTTTACCGGCGCCGCTTCCGGAAAAAGAGGAAATGGCGCTTTTGCTTAGGGTGAAGGAAGGAGATATCGAAGCGCGCAATACCTTGATTATCCACAATTTGCGTTTGGTGGTGTTTATTGCCAAAAAATTTGAGGGAACCAAGATCAATTTGGAAGATCTAATCAGTATCGGCTCCATGGGTTTAATCAAAGGCGTGCAAACCTTTAAGTTAGAGAAAAACATCAAACTGGCCACCTATGCCTCTCGTTGTATCGAAAACGAAATATTGATGCATTTGCGCAAAACTTACCGAATGCGTCAAGAGATTTCGTTGGACGAAGTGTTAAGCGTCGATTCTGAAGGAAACGAAATGGTTCTTTCCGATGTCTTGGGCGATTCGGCTGTATCGTCTTTAACCAAATTAACCGAAGAAGAAAAAAAGGAACGGCTTTATCAAGCCATCGAACACTTAAGCAAACGGGAAAAAGAAATCATCACAATGCGCTTTGGTCTTTTTGGCCATGAAATCATGACCCAAAAAGAGGTGGCTGATATGCTGGGAATCTCACAATCTTACATATCTCGGTTGGAAAAACGCATAATTGATAAAATGCGTCAAGAAATTGAGGCTTTTGTCCGCCCTGCCTAAAGAAAAAAATTTCTAAACGCATAAGATGCATAAAATAGACACATACTCCTTATAGGAGGTGTGTTTTTTGATGCGCACGAAAGTGGAAATTACGGGAATCAATACCTCGGAACTAACGGTGATTCCTTCCGAACAAGTCATGGATTTAATTAAGCGCAGTCAAGCTGGGGATTATGAAGCGCGTGACGAATTGGTACATGGCAATATCAAATTGGTTTTAAGCGTAATCAAAAAATTCAATAATCGGGGCGAAAACGTTGACGATTTGTTTCAGGTCGGTGCTATGGGGCTGTTAAAAGCAATTGATAATTTCGATTTTTCCCATAATGTCAAATTCTCGACTTATGCGGTGCCGATGATCATTGGGGAGATTCGCAGGTATCTGCGCGATAATTCCAAAATACGGGTTTCCAGATCTTTGAAAGATACGGCTTACAAAGCGTTGCAATTCAAAGAAAAATTTATCGGCGAACATTTTCGCGAACCAAGCATTGAAGAGATAGCCGCGGGAATGGGAGTCGATTCGCTGGATATCGTCATCGCACTCGAAGCAATTCAAGAACCGGTTTCGATTTTTACCCCGATTTTCAATAACGGGGGCGATGAAATAATGTTAATCGATCAGATTGCGGACACCAGCAACAGCGAAGAAAAGAAACTCAACCAAATGATTATCGAAGAAGGAATAGCAAGGCTAAACGACCGGCTAAAAAACATAATCTACGATCGTTATTATCTGGGCAAAACACAAATGGAAATAGCGGAGGAAATCGGAATCTCCCAAGCCCAAGTTTCCCGTTTGGAAAAAAGTGCGTTAAAAATTATTTTTGGTAAAGACTAATATTGCATGTTGCATCAACATGCATTTCTTTTTTTTTATCAGATGTTAGTGCCGAAATATGCAAAAACAACTAAAATAGTAAAAAATGTGGTATAATAAATAGGATTCTAGGAGGTGCAAACAATGCCAAAAAGAAACCGCTCCATTGATATCACAACAATGGTTTTGCTTTCCATTCTTGTAGCTTTCGCAATAGCTTTAAAAGTATACAGTTTTACAACAATATCAATGCGTATAAGTTTTTTTGCCATTCCTATTTTGGTTGCGGGGATGATTGCCGGGCCGGCATTGGGAGGACTAGCCGGTTTTTTAGCTGATTGCGTTTACGGTTTGGTTTTCTCAAGTTTTGCCTATAACCCGTTTTTTGCCATCTCCATGACGCTTTGGGGTGTTGTTGGCGGATTCCTTCCACGCAAACAAGGGGGAAAAGTCAATATTTTGGCTATGACGATAATGGTTCTCTTTATGTCGCTATTGGAAACATCGATTAATACGTTGGGAATGTATTTGTTCTACGGCGCATCCGTTGCTTTTGCCGATTTGCCGCTAAGGATAATCACCTTGTTTGTAAAATGGCCTTTCATTGTTGCATCCATCAAAATCCTAGATGAACGTTTAATCTATCAATTTATTGTAAGTCAAAAACTAAACAGTTCAAAAGTAAAAAAAGCAACTTCATTTAAGTAACGAAACCAGAGGTATTATATGAGTCAAAAAAATTTAGTAATGTTAGCCATTCTCGATGGTTTTGGCAAAAATCCAAAACATTATGGGAATGCGGTATATCATGCGAAAAAGCCTAATTTGGATTATTTGTTTTCCGAATATCCGACTGTCAGCTTAAAAACCAGCGGTGAAGCGGTCGGCCTTCCCGAAGGTCAAATGGGAAATAGCGAAGTCGGACACTTGAACATCGGCGCGGGAAGAATAGTTTACCAATCCTTGACAAGAGTGAATATAGCGGTAAAGGAGGACACCCTTGCCGACATGCCCGCCATTCATACTGCATTCGAACATGCTTTAAAAAACAATTCCGCTTTACATGTGATGGGATTACTATCTGACGGCGGTGTTCATTCGCACCAGGATCATATCTTTTATTTAATAAATAAAGCCAAATCTTATGGCATAAAGGAAGTATTTGTCCATGCCTTTTTGGATGGACGTGACGTTTTGCCAAAATCAGCCCTAACCTATCTCGATGAACTTCAAAAACATTTGGAACCCGGCATTAAGTTGGGTGTGGTTTCAGGTCGCTATTATGCGATGGACCGCGATAAGAATTATGCCCGTACCCAAAAAGCTTACGATGCCCTTGTTTTCGGCAAAGCGCCGGTGAAAGATTACCGGACCGGTATTCTCGATTCATATGAAGCTGGAATAACCGATGAATTTGTGGTTCCGTTTATAGTAAGCGAAGGAGCGGTAATCAAAGAACACGATAGCGTTATTTTTGCCAATTTCCGTCCTGACCGCGCTATTCAAATCAGTTTGGGATTAACTAATCCAAGCGAAACCAAGTTGGATAACACTGTTAATTTTACCGATTTATGCTTTGTGTGCATGATGCTTTACAGCGAAAAGGTCAAAGGGTTAATCAACTTTGATTTGCAAACCCTTGATAACCTATATGGCGATGTCATCGCAAAATTGGGATTAAAGCAATTGAGGATTGCGGAAACGGAAAAATATGCCCACGTCACTTATTTCTTTGACGGCGGAGTCGATAAAGAAATCGAAGGCGCAACCAGAATCCTGGTTCCTTCGCCAAAGGTTGCCACTTACGATTTGCTTCCAGAAATGAGCGCTCCCGAAGTTACCAAGCGTGTACTCGAAGCGATAAAATCCGAAGAATACGATACCATTATACTAAACTTTGCCAATTGCGATATGGTAGGCCATACAACGGTTTTTGACGCCGTTGTCAAAGCGGTGGAAACCGTCGATAAATGCATTGGCGAAATCCATCAAGCGGTAGAACAAGTGGGCGGAACCCTGATAATAACCGCCGACCACGGGAATGCGGAGCAGGTCTTTGACGAAGAGGGCAATTTATATTCCTCGCATACCACCTTTGATGTTCCGTTTTGCGTGGCCAATAAAAACGTGGAATTGCGAGAAGTTGGAATCCTGGCCGATATTGCGCCGACCATGTTGGAACTGCTCGGTATTGAACAGCCAAAAGAAATGACCGGAAAAAGCATGATAAAAGGATGGAAAAAGTGAAAGAAAAGAACTCGGTGCTCAACATTCTGTTTGTCGGGCTGATTGCAGTTTTATACGGCTTGTTTATTGGGGCAATAGTATATGCCTTATCATCATTCTTTAGCATTTTTATCTTCTTTGGTTCTTATTTAATCGGACGCTTCATGTTGAAATACTTAAGTTACTATACGACTTTTCATAAAATCCTGGCCGGTATTTATGCATTGCTTTGCTATTTAAGTTATATGGGTATTTTAATCTTTTTGTTCTTGATAAACGTTTTTCACTTGGAACCAAGCGCTATTTTCAGTTTGCCAATCGGTTTTATTTGGGAAATCTTTTTGAATAATATGGGGATTTTCGATTGGTTAATTCTCATTCTCATGCCGATTAGCGCTTATATGTATTTGGAATATCGTGGAAAATTATAATTACTAACCTCTTTTTTGGAAAACCAAAAAAGGGGTTTTTATATTTTCCCAAAAATATCCATATATATGCTATAATAAAAATGAAAAAAGCGATTTTTCGAAAAATGGTGATTAAACATGAAATGTCCAATTTGCGCTTTTGAGATTACATCCCTTTGCCCAAAGTGCGGCTATATAGTTTACGAAACCCCTAAAATGGGTTTTTTAAGTCGCCTTTTTAAAGAAAAACAAACAGAGATAACTTACCAAAACGAGTCGATAATTCGCTTAATGGATTTTTTGCGTTTCTTTTGGCGGTTAAAAACGTCTGACGATTATATTTCCAGGAAAGCATATATCCAAAGATTGAAGGAGGAAGAAGAAAACGTCCGGTTTTTTCAAAATTTGAAGTCAAACCGTTTGTTGGAGACTTTTTGCCGAGAAGAACAATTTGCAAGCAAAAACGTGGATTTTTACCTTGAATTATTTGCCAATTTCCCCACACTCATCGAGGAAATAAACCATGATTATGTCAAAAGACACCTAGAAAGTGAGAAAGCTTATTTTGACGAGTTGTTTAAAGGGGTAGATGAATCAATAGTTTTGGATGAGGAACAACGCATAGCCATTTTAACCGATGAAGATTATTGCTTGTTGATTGCTGGGGCAGGCTCTGGGAAAACCACGACGATTGCGGGGAAGGTTAAGTATTTGGTGGAAAAAAAACAAATTGACCCCAAAGACATATTATTCATTTCCTTCACCAACAAAGCGGTTAATGAATTAAAAGAGCGGATAAATCATAAATTCAAAATCGATTGTCCGATTGCCACTTTCCATAAATCAGGTTACGCCATTATCAACAAAGAACGCAATGTCTTACACACCAATATTGTTACCGAAAAACAGCAGTTTCTAATCATTAATCAATTTTTATCGAAAACAATTCTTGGCGACAAGGAATTGGTTAAAAAGTTGATTACGTTTTTTGGGTATTATTTGGAAATTCCAGAACATGCCTATGCGACGCAAAATCAGGAACAATTTTTCAATTTAATTGAGCGCAAAGACTATTCAACTTTAAAAGATAATTTGGGAGAAGTGAATTTACAGCTAATTCATGCCCGTACCAAGAAAAAATACACCATCAAAAATGAATTTTTGCGTTCAATTGAAGAAGTGCAAATAGCCAACTTTTTGTATTTGCATAATATTGATTATATATATGAAAAACCGTATAAGCATAAAATCCCGAATGCCAAAAAACTCTATACTCCGGATTTTTATATAACTCAAAACGAAAAAGAATGTTACATTGAGCATTTCGGTATTTCCGAAGATGGAAAAAATGACCGCTTTACCAAAGAAGAATTGGAAAATTATATGATTCGCATGAAATATAAGATCATGCATCACAAAACGTTCGGTACCGATTTGATTACAACCTATTCCACTTATCTCGATGGAAGAGACTTAATTGCCCATTTAGAAGAAGAACTCCTTAAAAAAGGTTTCGAACTTAAAAGAAAAGATGATAGGGAAGTATATAACCAAATCGTAGCTAATGATAAAGAAAAATATTTTAACAAGTTTACTTTATTTGCTCAAAACTTTATCAACAACTTTAAAACCAGGGCTTATACCGAACGCGATTTTGCCCACCTTCGCCAAATGACCAACAATGTGCGGACCTTGCTTTTTTTCGATATTGTCGAGCAAATCTATTTACACTATCAAGGTTTTTTAAAAGCCAACAATGCCATTGATTTTCAGGATATGATTAACGAATCGGCCCTTATGCTGGAAGATTTCACCAAAATGAAAGACAAAATCCGGTTTAAGTATGTTTTTGTGGATGAGTACCAAGATATCTCCCGACAACGCTTTAACTTGGTGGAAAAGTTGTCGCAACTTACGGATGCCAAGATTGTCGCAGTGGGGGACGACTGGCAATCAATCTTTGCGTTTGCGGGGGCGGAGATTAGTCTTTTCACCAAGTTCAAAGAGTTCATGGGTTATGCCAAAGAATTACCTTTAACTTATACTTATCGGAACGCCCAGGAATTGATAAATATTGCCGGGGGATTTATCCAAAAAAACACCACCCAAATACAAAAGCAATTAAAATCTCCGAAACATATTAAAAAACCGATTGTAATTTATACTTATAGCGAAGTTGACAAAGAAAACAACAAAAAAGGGTATACGGCCATTCTCAAAAACCGCGCCAAAAAAGTAGAAGAAATTATCGGGAAGATTATTCAAGTCGAAGGAACTGAAAAATCGATATTGCTTCTTGCCAGATATAACTTTGAAAAAAACAATTTGATTAAAACCGGACTTTTCTCCGAGGGAAGAAAAGAAAAGATTTATTCCAAAAAGTTCCCCAAAGCAAAACTTGCCTTTATGACCGTGCATCGCGCTAAGGGTCTTGGTTATGACAATGTGATAGTTGTGAATGCAGAACACAGTGTTTATGGTTTCCCTTCCCAAATTGAAGATGATCCGATAATGAAGTTTGTCACCTTTGATGACCAATCATATGAATTTTCCGAAGAACGACGGTTATTTTACGTTGCTTTGACCAGAACGAAAAACCGCGTGTTTATTGTAACCTCGGAAATTCGACCGTCGAAGTTTGTGATTGAATTAATTAACGATTACCGAGATCAAGGCGTCGTCGTTCATGGTAATATTGCAGAGACCGTTAGGGACCTACGCGAAAACCGCTTGCGTTGCCCAAAATGCCATTATCCCCTTCAAGCGCGCAAAAACTTTGCTTTAGGACAAAAACTATATATTTGTACCAACGAACCGGAAATATGCGATTTTATGACTAACGATATGCGAGGAAAAGGCAATATTCATTTGTGCGACAAGTGTGATGGGTTCATGGTAGTAAAACCCGTCAAAGATTCCGATCGCTTTATCTTTGGCTGCACCAATTATTTGAAAAACGGAAAAGGTTGCAACAACGTCTACCCGATTGACAGTTATCAAGACGATTAAAAATGCAACCGATTACAGAGATATTTCCCTTTTAAAACTTTCCAAGATGTGGTATACTATATATAATTGAAAAAAGAAAAAAGGAGTTGAAAAAACGATGCCATTTATTATTGATGTTTATGCGCGGGAGGTTCTTGATTCACGGGGTAATCCAACCGTCGAAGTCGAAGTTGAAACCGAAAGCGGTGCTTTTGGCCGCGCAATCGTTCCATCCGGCGCTTCCACCGGTGAACATGAAGCTGTGGAATTACGGGATGGCGACAAAAACCGTTATTTAGGCAAAGGCGTATTGAAAGCAGTTGAAAATGTTAACGAAATTATTGCACCGGAAATTGTGGGTTATGATGTTACTGATCAATTGTTAATCGATAAACTATTGATTGAATTGGACGGAACACCTAACAAATCCAAACTTGGCGCCAATGCCATTCTAGGCGTTTCCATGGCTTGCGCAAAAGCTGCTGCGGATTATTACGGAATTCCGCTATATCAATACTTTGGCGGTTTCGGAGCTAAACAATTGCCAACCCCAATGATGAATATTATTAACGGCGGATCGCATGCAGATAACAATGTCGATTTCCAAGAATTTATGATTATGCCGGTAGGTGCTCCTACTTTTAAAGAAGCCATCAGAATGGGTGCCGAAGTTTTCCACAATTTAAAGAAAGTATTAAATGCCCAAGGCTTAAACACTGCAGTCGGTGACGAAGGCGGATTTGCCCCTGATTTAGAATCCAACGAAGCAGCTATCAAAGCTATCATTGAAGCCATCCGTAAAGCTGGTTATGAACCAGGTAAAGACGTTTACATTGCCATGGATGTAGCCTCCAGCGAATTCTATAATAAAGAAAGAGGAAAATACGTTCTTTCTGGCGAAGGCAAAGAATTTACTTCCAAAGAACTTGTTCATTTCTATGAAGAATTGGTAAAAAAATACCCAATCATTTCCATCGAAGACGGTCTTGACGAAAACGACTGGGAAGGCTGGGCTTATTTGACCAAAGTTTTAGGCGATAAAGTTCAATTGGTAGGCGACGATTTATTTGTTACCAATCCGGAATATCTCAAAAAAGGTATTGAAAAGAAAGTTGCCAATTCCATTCTTATCAAAGTTAACCAAATCGGTACTTTATCCGAAACGTTTGCTGCAATCGAAATGGCAAAACGTGCCGGTTATACAGCTGTCGTATCGCATCGCAGTGGCGAAACCGAAGATACGACGATTGCGGATATCGCAGTGGCGCTTAATACCGGTCAAATCAAAACTGGCTCGATGTCAAGAACCGACCGGATTGCCAAATATAATCAATTGCTCCGTATCGAAGATGAACTCGGCGATGTAGCAGTATACGGCGGATTATCATCATTCTATAATTTAAGAAAATAAGGAAAAAAAAGGTATTGAATCAGTCTCTATCAACGGTTCAATACCTTTTCTTTAATTATGATGATGTTAATTCTGGTTTATTCTTTTGCTTTCGAATAATGGTTGGCAAAAACAACAAAACCACCCCCGCAATTATCGCTAATAAACTCAATGTTTGTGATGGGGATAAATTGCCGATAAATGCACCGCGATCATCTTCCCGGGCGAATTCAATCAAAAAGCGGAAAGTGCCGTAACTCATTAAATAAATGGCGAGTTGGTGTTTTTTGATAAAATGCAAAACAAAGAACAAACCAAAACAGAAGATTGATTCGATTAATTGCGTTGGAACTACTTTTACCGCTTCCAAACCGCCTTTAAAGGTAAAACTTGGAATCGATCCCTTGGGAAAGGTTATGCCATACCAAGCTTCGGTTTCTCCCCCGTGGCAACACCCTGCCAAAAAACATCCGATACGGCCAAAAGCATGGGCTAAAACGACGCCGATGATAATATGATTTAAGTAGGTAAGCAAATGTTTTCGCTCGGAAGGCAAGAAGAAGTATAACAATGGAATAATGACAATTATGCCACCGATAAAGCCGCCTAAATAGGTTATTCCTTGCATCCGGAAACCTTCGCTTGGGTTTTCGATATAATGGAATAAGCCATTGAAGAAGGTGGCAAAGAAAAGCATGCCTGCACCCGATATAGACATAATAATTATCAAGCGGTCAATGGTTTTATCGGGAAGTTGAAATTTCTTGGCAACCCGCATTAAGTAAGCAACCATGGCAACAACGCCAATTGTAATCATTAACGGGAATAAAAACTCATATTGATATAACATGATGACCTCACACTTTCTAACATTATGACTAATTATACCATAAAATGACTCATTTTAATCAATAGATACTTTGCAATTAATGGAAAAAAGCGAAAAAAATGGGATTTTTTAATGTCCAAGGTGTGATAAATGCTTGATAAATTGCTTCCTTTATAGTATAATGAAAGTAGGTGAAACATATGGAAATTGTTGAACGAATATTAAAAGCAGAAAAAAATATCAAACACAGTTTACTGTTAATCAAAGTTTTGCTCCTTTTTTCTAGCGACCCAGAGAACCAACGAAAACTTGATTATATCGAACGTAAGTACCAAGATTTACAATCGACTTTAATGCTTTATGAATTAAAGTTAAACGAAATCAATCAAGACGAAACGGAAATCAATGCTTTATATAATCAAAGCGCCAATGACTGCGAAACGATTTTAAACATGCTCGCGGAAATTAAAGAAGATATTTTTCCGCGCTTTAAGCTTGCCAGTATGATTATTATCGATAACATGAACAACGAAACGCTGGAAAATTTTTATGAAGAATTAAAGCGTGTTTTAAGCGACTTTAATAACATTGACGAAGCTTGCGATTATTTGTATTATCATACCGGTGATATGCTTTCCAATTTTATCACCGATTTGCTTGCTTACATTAAGGCTTATGCACCGGAACGCCTTTTACGGTTGATTCCGATTGCTTACTTTGAAAGCAAACAAACTATAATCACGTTGTCCTTTGTCGACTGGGTACAAATATTCAACAATATTCGCTTTACCTTAAAATATGTCGGTAATTTGGAAAAAACCAAATATCAAGCTTTAATGGAACAATACCGAAAATTGGAAGTATTCTATTTTATCATTATTACCAGTCACAGTTCCAGTCCGATTGTGGTCGAGAATAAATGATAATGAATTACGCCTTGCAAGCCATCACCAGAATTATCAATGAAGGAGCCTATTGCAATATCGCCATCAATGAGGTATTGCAAAAAAACCAACTATCCGATCATGAAAAAAGGCTTTTCACGCATATAGTCTTGGGGACGGTAGAAAATAAAATACGAATCGATTATTATTTAGCGCCTTTGATTAAAGGCAAAAGAATTAAACCATACCTAAAAAACACCCTGCGGATGGGTGTTTATATGTTAGACGAGATGCGTCTTGCACCTCATTATGTGGTTAATGCTTTGGTGCAAATGATTAAGAAGCAAGACTTTAAGGGTTCGAGATTGGTAAACGGTGTTTTGCGAACATATCAACAATTGCCTAAACCGGATTTAACAAAATTGCCCCAAAAGGAATACTTGCATCTCAAATACAGTTTTCCGCGGGATTTGCTTAATCTTTTGATGCGGGAATACCCTGACCAGGTTGAAGCCATTTTGGCGGAAATGCAAAAACCCACTCCTAATTATTACCGAATCAATACCTTAAAAATAAAACCCGAAGAAGTAGCGAAAATTCTTCAAACCGAAAAAAGCGAATTTCAAGTTTTGGAAGATTGTCTAATTTCCCAAACGAGTTTAATCAATCATGCTCTTTTTGAAGAAGGAAAAATAATCGCCCAAAACCCTTCAAGCATCAAGGTGGCCAAAACTGTAAATCCCCAACCAAAGGAAGCGGTTTTGGATATCTGTTGTGGTTTGGGAACAAAGTCGATGCACCTTGCCGGTTTGATGGATAATCAGGGCGA
>Ga0265294_10002392_pt1 | contig 24643 bp, 21 predicted proteins | sample MunlanPumphouse3_FD_192504 | JGI IMG/M metagenome (GOLD analysis project Ga0265294, IMG submission 192504) | Groundwater microbial communities from a municipal landfill in Southern Ontario, Canada - Pumphouse #3 | ecosystem: Environmental > Aquatic > Deep subsurface > Groundwater | place... | reverse complement strand
AAATGGACATCAACAGGGGTAAAGGCTAAGGGAGATGCTATCTTTGCCTCAAACGGCATTGACAACACAAACGCCGATTACGTCATTCTTACTCTTGCAGACGGCACTACAAAGATTAGCCTTCCTCGATACAAGGCAATACACATCGGTACTGATACGGGCAATGAAGCAATACTGATGATAACCACAGATACAACCATTGCTCTCTCTTTACCTGCAGGATTTAAGGAGTCTGACTACAGCGCGCTGATGGCACAGATAATCAGTGATAAGGGCACAGGCAACGACATAAAACTCTGCGCAGCGACATCGCCATGGAAGGTAACGGTGCGTAAACCCACTTTTAACAATGAAGGTATCTGCAACAACGATGCAAGTGTTAAAGTCTCAGTCCCTGCCAATGTTGACGAGGGAGAAAAGGCACTGCTGAAAATAACGATTGTCAGTAGTACAGGCGTGGAAACCACCGCTGCTCGAGCCTTTGTATACAACTATTGGGATGGCGTTAACATTTCCGTCCCTGAAGGTAAGGGCACACAGGCAAGTCCACTGCTTATAACCAGAGGCTCTGAACTTGCATATATCGCCAAGCAGGTCAACGACAATAGCAATACATTCGAGGGCAAGTATATCCGTTTGAGCAACGACTTCGATCTTTGCAATAAGATGTGGAAACCGATAGGAGTTAACGCGTCAAAGCCATTCAAGGGAAACTTTGATGGGAACGGAAAAACCATTTCAGGACTTAAATACACTGAAGAACTGGCAACTGTCGCAGAAGACAAGTTTGTGGGACTGTTTGGATATGTAGGAGCAGGGAGGATAGAGAACCTGACAACAGATACATACATTGTTACCCAAATAGCCAATTTCACCGGTACTGCCGTATACCTGGGAGGAATAGCAGGTAAATGTGCCACAGGAGTAACTTTGACAAATATTGCATCTAAAGGACTCATGCTAATCAGATTTGTGCGCGGATCTACAAATGCTACCGCTTACAGTGGTGATCTCATAGGTTGGATGGAAGACGGAGCGACAGCCACACAGGAGATTAATGCAACCAATAAGTATAGTAAGACTTGTTACAGGACCTATCAATTCTCCGGGCAGAGTGCTTGGACGAAAAACGGAGTGCCCCGTTAGCTAATTACATACTTATTACACTATTTTCGCAAGTTTGAAAACCTCTGTAATAGATGGATATGTACCTATAAGAAATTCAGGCAAAGCAGACTTGGCAACCCACACGGCTTTCTGAATGTCCTCTTCAAACTGAGGTATCAGATCTATCGGCCGGTTGTAGAGCATTTCATACCAATAGGTATGCTTCAGACAGAACTCTCCATTGCGATGGTAGGTATGATGCGTTATGCATATAAGACGTTCAGCCTCCAGGCAGTCGAGGCCGGTCTCTTCTTCGACCTCTCTCAGTGCGCACTCCTCGATACTCTCGCCTTCCTCCAATTTACCTTTTGGAAGATCCCAAAGTCCGTTGCGAAATATCATGAGATAATCACCGGCGCGATTCTGTACTAACCCGCCTCCTGCCTTAACCTCAACAAACTGGGAAGACATCATGCCAAAGACTTCGTCTTCGTGACCGGTAGGAAGGTAAATCTTGGAGATCTGTCTCTCTTTATCGAAAAAAGCAGGCAGAGCTTCCACCTTGGAGCGGTCATTACAACTCATTATAACAGCGTTGGGATCATTTAGGGAAGGCTCGTCAGGTGAGCAAACAGTAATACTGCGGTTTTCAAAGTGAATACGACGCATCGATAAGATTCTTTTATTAACTTTGCGCAAAGATACACCAATTATTATGAACACAATAGAAAAAAACGTGGCGAAAGATTTGCTGGAAATAAAAGCCGTTCAGCTTAGTCCGGACAAGCCTTTTACATGGGCTTCAGGGTGGAAATCGCCAATTTATTGCGACAACAGAAAGATACTTTCTTATCCGGTTATGCGCACACAGATCTGCAAATATATCATTAAGACCATAAAACAGCATTTCGAAGATATTGACATTATTGCCGGAGTGGCGACCGGAGCTATCGCCTTTGGGGCCATTGTGGCAGACCAGATGAACAAACCATTCATCTACATCAGACCTAAGGCAAAAGATCACGGTACGGGCGCCCGCATAGAAGGCGAAATGCCCAAAGGATCCAATATCATCATTATAGAAGACCTTATTTCAACCGGAATGAGTTCTCTCTCCGCCGCCGACTGTGTCAATAAGTCGGGCGGCAATGTCGTGGGTATGGTGGCAATCTTCTCGTATAATTTTCCAAAGGCAAGAAGAGCCTTCGAAAATGCCGATGTCGAGTTGCATACCCTTTCAAATTACGACTCCCTTGTTGAAGAAGCCCTTGCAACAGATTACATAAGACAGGAAGATATTGAAATGCTGAAAGACTGGAGATTTAAACCTGACACTTGGGGGAACGACAATGACTGAGGAAGTATTGGGCAAAACCATAGTAATTAACAAACCGGCCTACTCCCTGTATTCGGCATTTTCAGATCTGAGAAACCTGGTGGCCAATCTGCCGCAAGAGCAGAAGGACAAAATAACTGCTGATGCAGACACTATCTCCACAACCGTACAGGGTCTGAACATAGGCGTAAAAGTTCATGAAAGGACACCTTTTTCCAAGATAGATTTTGAACAGTTCGGTCAGGCACCGTTTTCATTCCTCTTTACAATGTTTATGGAGCCGGCCAATGATAACTCAACCTATTTTCATATAGAGTTGCGGGCCGAGTTAAATACGATTATGAAGATGATGGTTGGCGGCAAGATGCAGGGATTTGTTGACAAGATTACAGATCAGATAGCTCAGGCGGCTGCAGAACAGATGCCGGATGACCTTGCCAACTATGTTTCCTAAGGCTTTCATAGACAATCTTAATAATTCCATCTGTCAGCAGAAGGCTGAGGTCGTGCTTAACGCACTAAATGAGAGCCCGCCGGTTTCGGTCAGGGTTAATCCGTCCAAAATCACACTTGAAAAGTTGCAAAAAAATTTTGGCGACAACGTGGAAGAACCTGTTAAGTGGGCTGCGGATGAAGCATTCTATCTCTGCAAACGTAGCCAATTCACTCTTGATCCCCTGTTCCATGCGGGAGCATACTACGTTCAGGAAGCATCTTCCATGTATATCGGCACGTTATTGAACAAAATCATGTCAGAACTTGGCGAGCATCGACTGAAAGTGCTGGACCTTTGTGCGGCACCTGGCGGAAAGAGCACTCAGATCCTCTCCAAACTGCCAATAGATTCTCTTTTGGTGACAAATGAGGTCATTCGCAACCGAGCTTCCGTTCTTGCCGAAAACATTGCGAAATGGGGAAAATCGGGAGTCGCTGTCACAGGCAATGACCCGTCCGACTTTGGCAAACTGCCAAATTTCTTCGATATAGTACTGACAGATGTACCATGTTCCGGAGAAGGAATGTTTCGAAAGAATGCTGATGCTATGGAAGAGTGGTCTATTGACAATGTCAAGCTGTGTGCCGCACGACAGAGAAGGATAGTCTCGGATATTTGGGGCAGCCTTAAGGCAGGAGGATACCTCATCTACTCAACCTGTACCTTTAACAAGTTTGAAAACAGTGACAATATCGAGTGGATATGCACTCAGTTAGGTGGAGAAATTATAGAGACGAGACAGTTTTTGCCAGGACAGGACAAAGGAGAAGGATTCTTCTGCTCTCTTATTCGAAAAAACGGAAATTGGACAAATAGCAGATTTACCTCTGGTGTAAAAGGGGAAAAGTCTTACTGTCAGGAGTTTATTCGCGATGGTTATCAACTGTCTTCAATGGGAGAAATGTTAAAAGCCTACCCTGCCGGCCTGCATGGTGAAATACAATTCATCGAGCAAAAAATGCGCGTCATCCGCTCCGGCATCGCAGTGGCCACAAGAAAAGGAAAAGATTTTATCCCTGAAGCAGATCTTGCTTTATCGGAAATATTGCGCCGCGAATTTTTCAATCAGGCAGAACTGACTCACGCTGAAGCGCTGCAATTTCTCGCAAAAGAGAAGCTTGACTTTAACCGATACCCCCTCGGCTATCTACTGTTAAACTACCAAAATATACCGTTGGGCTTTGTGAAGAACCTTGGCACCCGGAGTAACAACCTCCACCCTTCTGCAAGACGCATCAGAATGTCTATCTCAGATCAGTTATAATTACATCTTCACTGAGAGTGTCTTCATTGAGAACAAAATAATCTGCAGGCCACGCACTCTCGTTTTTTACTATTTTAAACACTTTGACAACAAATGTACTTCCGTCATTACCCTTATAGTTTATAGTCATCACTCCGTCAGGGCCTGTCTTTACATCGGAAGATGAAAGAAACATTAACGGATTGTCCATAGGATTGGTCGAAGTCATATCGTTGCGCATGATGACAAGCTCCATTGTCTCCGGAGAGTAAAGCCGGCGATCCGTACCGTCGCAATAAACTTGCAGATAATTCAGGTGCAGTTTGTAACACATACCCTGAATTTCCAGTAAGCCCGATTCATTGATAAATTGTTTACCTTTGTCGTTTGTTCCCGTAACAGAATACTCAATACGTGCGCTGCCCATCTGTTCAATGCTCTTAAGCACGGAACCGTAATCCTGAGCCTTTAATTCGGGAATCATCAGAATAAACAGCAATGAGATGATAATAGTAATTCTTTTCATATTCGGATGTAATGCAAAGAGCATGCTAAAACTTCAAATCTTCTAAATATGATCCAGAGACTCGAGTATTCTATCAAGAGAATCGAAATCGGTAACCAATACGCTGCGCGCTTTACTGCCACCGTAAGGACCGACTATGCCGGCAGCTTCAAGTTGATCAATGATACGGCCCGCACGGTTATAACCGAGATTAAGCTTTCTCTGTATTAGAGAGGTTGAACCCTGCTGATATTGAACTACTATCTTTGCCGCCTCCTCGAAGAGCTTATCTCTCTTATGCAGATCTACCGCCCCAATTGCAGACTCATCATCATCCTTATCCACATATTCAGGAAGGTAGAATGCATGAGGATACCCCTGCTGATCGCTGACAAACTTCGTAATTCTTTTTATTTCATCAGTATCAATCAAGGCACACTGTACACGAGTGAGTTCTGCACCGGGATAACTTACAAGCATGTCTCCGCGGCCGATCAGACGGTTGGCTCCCGTTTGGTCAAGAATAGTCTTGGAATCGACCATTGCATTGACTTTAAATGCAATACGCGAATTAAAATTAGCTTTTATCGTACCGGTAATAATATCTGTAGTCGGTCGCTGAGTGGCAATTACCAAGTGAATACCGACTGCTCTGGCTTTCTGTGCGAGTCTTGCTATAGGCTCCTCGATCTCACGTCCGGAAGTCATCAGCAAATCTGCAAACTCATCAATTATCACTACGATATACGGTAGAAACATGTGCCCCTTTGCAGGATTGAGTTTACGTGAAAGAAACTTCTCATTGTACTCTTTAATCTTGCGCACATCAGCCATTTTCAAAAGGTCATACCTACTGTCCATCTCAGTACATAGTGAATTCAGAGTATGAATGACCTTGGTGTTGTCTGTAATAATAGCCTCATCTCCATCAGGCAGCATTGCAAGAAAGTGCTTCTCTAACTTATTGTAAAGTGAAAGCTCTACCTTCTTTGGATCTACAAGCACAAATTTCATTTCCGAAGGGTGCTTGCAATATATCAGGGAAGCAATGATAGCGTTAAGTCCGACAGACTTGCCCATACCTGTAGCACCGGCAATCAACAAGTGCGGCATCTTTTCAAGATCGAGAAAGAACGGCTCATTTGTAACAGTAATACCCAAAGCCATAGGAAGTTCCATTGTGGCTTCCTTAAACTTGGGACTATTCAGTATAGACTTTAAGGCGACAATACTCGGCTTCTCGTTTGCCACTTCAATACCGATAGCATCTGTCAAAGTAATGACACGGACACCTTTGGCAGCAAGCGACATGGCGATATCCTCTTCCAGCCTCTTCACCTGTACAATCCTCACACCGTCAGCAATATGTATCTTGTAAAGAGTTACAGTCGGACCCATTTTGGCTACGATACTCTCCACCTTAATCTTATAATTGGCAAGTGCATTTACAATCTTGGACTTATTCTTCTCCAACTCGTCTCGAGATACTTCATACCACTTGTCTCGATAATCATCAAGCAGTGATAAGGGAGGTTGCTGATAATTGGGCAAATCCAATCGCGGATCGAACAGACGGGCTTTCTCATCTTCAGGAAGATCTGGGAAGAAATCATTATCATCCTTCTCAATAATCAACTCCACATCGTCAGCTGTAGTTGATTGAGAGGCAGGAATCTTTGCTTTAGGTACTACAACCTCTTCAGGCTCAGAAACCCCCTCAACCTCCTCAGTTTCAAGAGTTTCATCGTCATCTTCAGGCTCCTCTGGATCGTCAGATTCAGCCTCAACTACAGGCTCTTTCCGTTTTCTTTCCCAATGCGCAGCATTGAAAATCAGAGAGTCAAACCAAAAAGCCACTTTTGGAGTGAACAGGCTCAACCATATTAAAATAGCCAATGCAATAACACAGCCGGCTCCCAACTTGCCCAACATCCTGCACAACCATTCGTTGGCAAAGTAGCCATAAGAACCTCCGGCTCCATTGCCGAACAGGCTGTCCATTGATGTAAAGCTGAAAATGTATGAAAAAAATACCGAAAAAATGATGGCACCGAATATAGTAACTATACTTAGTTTCAGTATATTAACCTTTCTGATTCTAAAACAGAGGACAGCGACAGCTCCTAAAAAAAACGGTATAACAAACGCACCAAGCCCGAATAATTTTGATACCAAAAACTGAGCCCACAAAAAGCCGATCTTTCCGCCACTGTTTTCAGCAGCAACGCTGTTGTCAAATAACTCCGGATCAGAGGCAAGACTCAAGTCTTTGCTCCATGTAAAAAGATAGGAAATCAAAGCTGCAAGCGTAAAGATAGCAAGCACACCGAACAGACAGCCGACAATAATCCTAATAACCCTGCCGGTTGAGTGGTCAATAGTCCGTACCTGCTTGCTTTTTTTCTTTGATTTAGACTTCTTCTTTTGGGCTGTCATCTATTGTTTCTCCCTTTTTTATTTTTCCCTTTTTTAAAATTATTGCCTTTCTTGGGATTATTGTTGCCCGGCATATTCAGCCCCGGACGGGCAAATGTGGCATCAGCTGCAATCGCGCTCAAGTGGATATCCTCTGGGACTTTCAAAGTCCCGTTGGAAAGCTTCTCAATATCTGCAAATATGGTCTCTTCAGCAACAGAATCCTTATTCCAGATAAGATACTGTTGTCTCATATAAACGGCAAGCCTCTTGATCATCTCTCTCTTCGCATCATCGTCTTCGCGCGCGGCAATAAGATTAATCATGTTTTCTATGTTTCTGCCATAGCAGGTAGCCTTTATGGGCCTCTTTTCTATAGCGATCGGATCGGGCTTGCTATTAAACTCATTCATTGCCGGCAACGGATAAGGCGAATCTATATCCACATCAAGCCCCGCAATGATCTGGGCATGATCCCACAGTTTATGCTTATAGTCGTTAAGCTCTTTCATCTGAGGATTTAAGATTCCCATTATCTGCACGATAGCGCGCATCTGTTCACTGCGTTTTTCTTTATCCGGTATAGCCTTTACCTGTTCTATCATTTTCTGAATGTGTCTTCCATATTCAGGCAAAATCAGCCCTTCTCTTTGAGTATTGTAATCCATTGTATCAAAATTTCCACAAAGATAACTGATTTTTACACTTATTAAGTGCTATCTTTGTAATAGAATTTAATTAATCATGCAAAAAATCCTCATTACAGGCGCCAATGGACAGCTTGGGTCGGAACTTCAGGAGCTCACAAAAGATAAATCCAACTATATATTCACCGATATTGCCCAAAGCGGAACGATACTTCAACTCGATATATGCGATGCGGCCCAGGTAGATGCTTTTATATGTGAACATAAGATAGGCGGCATTATCAATTGTGCCGGATATACAAATGTTGACGGTGCCGAGAGTAATATTGACCTCTGCTACAAGATTAATGCTGACGGCGTTGCAAATCTTGCAAAAGCTGCTCGCAAGCACGATTCCTTTATGGTGCATATCTCAACGGACTATGTGTTTGACGGCACTCGCAAGCGCGGAACATACAAAGAATCATCCGCTTGCCATCCAAATTCTGTCTATGGAGCAAGTAAGCGCAAAGGAGAAATTGCGTTCAGGCGCAGCCACTGCAAGGGCATCATCATTCGCACGGCGTGGCTATATTCCACTTACGGTAAAAACTTCTTAAAGACTATGCAACGGCTTGGTGCCGAAAAAAAATCAATAGGAGTTGTTGCGGACCAGATCGGATCACCCACATACGCCCGCGACCTGGCGAAAGCCATCCTGAAGATTGTGCCGCAGATAGGAGATCGCAGAGGTGAGATTTTCCACTTTACCAACGAAGGCAAATGCTCGTGGTTTGAATTTGCTGCAGCAATTATGGTTTATTCCGGACTTGACTGCAAGGTAAATCCCCTTTCTACGGCAGAATATCCTTCCGCTGCCTGCAGACCGGCCTATTCTGTTTTGGACAAATCCAAGATAAGAGAGACTTTTTCCGTAGAGACTCCATGGTGGTCCTCCGCACTCAAAGAGTGCATTTCAAGGTCTTGATTGCTACTTGACAGGAAAAGCAGGGGCTTTCAGGTCCTTCTCGGACAAAATCACATCTTTTGCATCCACTCCCCAATCAACTCCGATTGTAGGATCATTCCACCTGTAGGAGCCCTCTTGTGCAGGGTCGTAGTAGTTGTCGCATTTGTATTGAAAGACGGTATTCTCTTCAAGTACGAGAAAGCCGTGGGCAAACCCTCTCGGGATGAAAAACATCCTCTTATTTTCTCCACTCAATTCGGTAGAGATATATTTTCCGTAGCTCTTTGACCCCTCTCTTATATCGACTGCCACATCAAGTACTCTGCCCTGCACTACTCTGATAAGTTTGGCCTGAGCTGCCTCTCCCTTCTGGAAATGAAGTCCGCGCAAGACTCCTTTTCGCACAGAAAAAGATTCGTTGTCCTGCACGAAAGTAATCTTTCCGACATTTCGTTCAAAATCCCTAAGAGAAAATGACTCGAAAAAATACCCCCTGTTATCAATAAAAACTTTCGGCTCAATAATGACAGGGCCATTCTCAATAGCGGTTTTAATATAATTCATGTCTAAATGTTTACTTTGCGCAAAGGTACAACTTTTCGCAGTATAACAACAAAATAGCCCGTTCGATATTCGAACAGGCTATTTTCACATCTTTTTCTTGTAGAATTAAACAGCAGGAACTTCAGCTACAGTTGTGTCGGCAGGAGTCTCAACAGCAGTTGTATCTTCAACAACAACTTCAACTTCTTCTACTTCTTCAGCTTCTTTAGGCTGATTGTTGCAAGAAACAGCAAGCATTGCGCAGCATGCCATTAATGCTAATACGGAAATTTTTAATTTCATTTTAGTGTAAATTATTAGGTTTATATAATAAATTGTAAAAACTCTATGTCTCTAACTTATAGGAAAAAACATTTCCTCCCCTCTATATTTCGCGCAAAAGTAATAACAATTTATTAGTGTTATACAATTTATTTTAATTTTTTTAAAAAAAAATAAATAACTTCCATTATTACGATACATTTTACCATCTTTCGACTGCATCCATCTTCACCAGGCATGACATGCGACATAACTAATAATTAATATTTTTTAATATCTTTGCGACGATAAAAAGAGAGATATTATGATACAGAAGCCGTCAATTCCGAAAGGAACAAGAGATTTTGGACCCGCCGAAATGGTGAGAAGAGACTACATTTTCGATATTATCAAGAATGTTTTCAGAAGATTTGGCTATCGGCAGATAGAGACTCCGTCGTTGGAAAATCTCAGCACCCTGCTCGGCAAATATGGAGAAGAGGGCGACAAACTGCTCTTTAAAGTCTTAAATTCGGGTGACGCCTTCAGCAACGTGGATTTTAGCGGCAACTACTCTTCCAACGCCCTTGCACTGAAGGTTTGCGAGAAAGGCTTGAGATATGACCTGACAGTGCCGTTTGCGAGATTTGTGGTCCAACACCAAAATGAACTCTCTTTCCCATTTAAGCGGTATCAGATTCAGCCTGTCTGGCGTGCAGACCGCCCGCAGAAGGGACGTTATCGCGAATTTTATCAATGCGACGTGGATGTAATCGGGAGCAGATCACTACTCAATGAACTTGAACTCGTTCAGATGGTGGAGATGGTTTTCAGTATGTTGAAAATCAATGTCTGTATCAAGATCAATAACAGAAAGATCCTTTCCGGACTTGCGGAGATTTGCGGTAATCCGGAAAAATTGGTTGATATCACCGTGGCTATCGACAAAATAGATAAGATAGGCCTTGAGTCCGTTAAAGAGGAGTTGGCAGAAAAAGGTCTTGATGGAAAGGCAATTTCTATTATTGAGCCTGTTTTAACTCTTCAGGGAAGCAATAGGGATAAGATTGCCAAGATCAGAGAACTGCTGGCGCCGTCAGAAATTGGCACCAAAGGTGTTGAAGAAGTTGAAGTGTTATTCAATTTGATTGAAAATGCAGATATCAAGCCCCGAGTTGAGTTAGACCTTTCTCTTGCCCGCGGGTTAAACTATTACACAGGCGCAATTTTTGAAGTTAAGGCTTTGGATTTTGAGATTGGAAGTATTTGCGGAGGCGGTCGTTATGATGACTTAACAGGTATTTTCGGGCTTCCGAATATGTCCGGGGTAGGTATTTCATTTGGAGCAGACAGGATTTATGATGTATTGAATGGCCTTAACCTGTTCCCTGATAATGTAGCAGATTCTGCCGTAGTTCTCTTCTCCAATATGGGGGACAAAGAGTTGCAATATGCAATATCTGTTGCAAAAGACCTCCGTGAAGCCGGCCTTAACTGTGAGATTTATCCTGACAACACTAAACTGAAAAAGCAATTTGAATATGCCGACCGCAAAAGTATTCCATTCTTTGCAATAGTTGGAGAAAATGAGATTAGTGACAATAGTGTTACTTTAAAACATCTTGGCACAGGTGATCAGAAATTAATAAATAGAAAAGATTTAGTCTCTCATTTACAGGAGTTTATTGACGGTCAGTCAAAACTTTAGTTAAATTTAATTTTGATAAATTAAAAAATAGTTATATCTTTGCAGTTCAATACACCGCGGAGTAGAGCAGTTGGTAGCTCGTCGGGCTCATAACCCGGAGGTCGGAGGTTCGAGTCCTTCCTCCGCTACTAATAAGAGAAAGTCACCTTTAGGTGGCTTTTTTTTATCGTTTTATACGGTAAGTTCATCGGGGTTTATCGGGGTTTTGTCGATTTCCTGTTGCACAGTTTTGTTGTGAGAAATACTTTTGCAAGCGAAAATTAAGACGCAATTTTAATAAAGACAAAAAACAATGGATATTTTAGACAAAGACGGTAATCCCGTCAAGAAAAGCAAGGATGCAGGGAGCAATGCTCTAATCCTCGGTATTTTATTAGTAGCAATAGGTGCCGTCCTGGTACTTGCAAATATGGGCCTGATATCACCTCTATTGAGAAGAGTACTGGTCTCATGGCAAATGCTGCTCATTGCCATAGGAACAATTGAATTGTGCAGAAAACATTACACACAAGGGTTTATTATCTTCATGATAGGAGTGTTTTTCCTGATGCCACGACTGATTGAGTTGGTAACAGGCAATTACGCTAACGGATTTACCAGAAACTACTGGCCGGTATTTTTAATTATAGTCGGTTTAACCATAATCATTTCAATCTTCGCGAATGGAAAAGGTGGCTGTCAACACGGATTTGGAGCTAAAGATCACAATAGACAAAAAGTCAACGGTGAGATTGATTATGACTTTTTATTCAGTGGAGCAGAGCAAGTATATATGGATCCCGTATTTAAAGGTGGCGAGATCAACGTACTGTTTGGAGGTATAACTCTTGATCTTAGGAACACTTCACTTGCCGAAGGGACTACCACACTGAAGATCAGCGCATTGTTTGGTGGAGTTACTATCATTGTCCCGGCCGAATGGAATGTTGAAGTAAGTCAAAAATCAATATTGGGTGGCTTTGCCGACAATAGGAGTGCAACTTATTCAGAAAATAACAGTAAATTAGTGGTTTATGCCGAATGTATATTCGGTGGAGGAGAAGTTAAATAACCGGGGAATTGATTAAAGGAAAATTAGATTACATAAGGTATATTACCGCAATGCTATTGTATGCGGTAATATATTCTTTTGTGTTTTATCTGATCTGTGGTCTTGACAATCGGGAAGCCCTTAGATTGTTTCTCTACGATACGATTATAATATTCGCACTGCTGGGACCGATAGGCTTTGCATTGATAAGCGTAGTAAGGTACGGCTCAGTTGCATTTAAGACAATACGATTACAATCACTGTTTTTTGTAATGGTAATCACATTTTGTCTGATCGTCTCACTTGGGATGGAAACACTCGCAATCTATCTTTTAGTTAAAACTGCATTCCCGCTATATGCTCCTACGATAGCTGCACGGGCTATGATTCTACTGTCAGGTTTTATTGCCACCGTGCTATATGTCAACCATAAGATAACCACTGCTGAGGTTACGGAGCAAAAAAAGCAATCTGAACCGACTACTAAGGCAGAAATCACAATTGATGATCATATTTCCGTAAGGGAAGGACAGAAGATCAAGATTATCTCCATTGAAGAGATTGAATATTTGCAGGCTGACGGAGACTATGTAGCCATACACACAAATGACGGTAAATGGCTCAAGGAGCAAACCATGAAATATTACGAAGAACACCTTCCGCAAAACAGGTTTGTCCGGATTCACCGCTCTTACATAGTGAATATCAATTTTTTATCCAGAATTGAAAGATACGGACAATTGCAATGTGTCATTCTCCGCAATGGCACAACAATTAAAATCAGCGCCGCAGGGTACAAACTTCTAAAAAGTAGAATAGAGTAACGCTACTTACTCAAATATTCATGAATGGCGGCAGCAGCTCTGCGACCGGCCCCCATCGCCAAAATCACAGTAGCAGAACCTGTCACAGCATCACCTCCGGCAAATACGCCTCTACGTGTAGTCTTACCATACTCATCGGCAACAAGACAGCCATTACCTGAAGTATCCAATCCATCCGTAGTAGAAGCTAAAAGCGGATTTGGTGAAGTTCCAAGCGACATAATCACCACATCTGTCTCAATATCAAATTCAGACCCCGAAACGGCTACCGGTCTGCGACGGCCACTGTCATCAACTGCTCCGAGCTCCATACGAATACATCTGATGCCACGCACCCATCCCTTCTCATTTCCAAGTATTGCCACAGGATTGGTCAACAATTTGAACACGATGCCCTCCTGCTTTGCATGATGCACCTCTTCCACTCTTGCCGGCAGTTCTTTTTCCGTACGACGATATACGACAGTTACTTGAGACCCAAGTCTGAGTGCAGTGCGGGCTGCATCCATTGCGACATTGCCTCCGCCCACAACCACAACTTTCTTTCCCACGAAAACAGGAGTATCACTTTTACCATCGTAAGCATGCATAAGATTGCTGCGCGTCAGAAATTCGTTAGCCGAAAAGACCCCGTTCAGATTTTCCCCCGGGATACCCATAAACTTTGGAAGACCGGCTCCGGAACCGATAAAGACGGCTTTAAAGCCCTCCTCATTCATCAAATGATCAATAGTCACGGTACGGCCCACGACCACATTGGTCTCAATCTTCACCCCAAGAGCACGCACATTCTCCACTTCTTTCTCAACGACTTTCTCCTTAGGCAGCCTGAATTCGGGGATACCGTATTGCAGCACACCTCCGGCCTTATGGAGCACTTCGAATATAGTTACATCATAGCCAAGCTTCGCCAAATCAGTTGCACAGGCAAGGCCTGAGGGGCCACTTCCGACAATGGCAACTTTCTTTCCGTTCGACGGTGTTGCCGTCAACAATTGTCGCTTATGTTCAAGGGTATAGTCAGCCACAAATCGCTCCAATTTGCCGATAGCGACAGCTTCGCCCTTTATTCCGAGAATACAACTACCTTCGCACTGCGACTCTTGCGGACAGACTCGTCCGCAAACTGCCGGAAGAGAGCTGTCTTGCGCAATTATTTCAGCGGCGGCAGCCACATCTCCCTCTTTGATTTTTTCTATGAATTGAGGTATTTTAATACCTACAGGGCACTCTCCGACACAGCACGGCTTTTTACAATTAAGACAGCGTGAAGCCTCTTCGCGAGCTTCCTCCATATTGTATCCATAGCAAACCTCTTCAAAATTTGTGGAGCGAATCATCGGATCCTGTTCCCTGACCGGAACTCTTTTCTTTATCTCTGTCATCTTGATTATTCGTCTAATCCAATTTTACATTTGTGATCCGCCTCAATCTCAAACTCATGATACATCGTCTGTCTGCGCATTGCTTCATCATAATCCACCTGATAGCCATCAAATTCAGGCCCCTCAACACATGCAAATCGACTCTTTCCTCCCACTGTCACACGGCATGCCCCGCACATTCCCGTACCGTCAACCATAATCGTATTGAGACTCACCGTCAAAGGCACGCCGAATCGCTTCATTGTAAGTGACACAAACTTCATCATCACCATCGGTCCGATCGCCACCGAACAGTCATAATGGTTACCCTCTGCCATCAGCCTGTCAATAACATCCGTCACAAGCCCTTTCTCTCCCTTCGAGCCGTCATCCGTACATATATACAGATTGTCGCACTGCGAAGCCATCTCCTTTTCAAAAATAAGGAGTTCACTGCTTCTGGCACCGATAATTACATCCACTGCAGCTCCTTTGGAGTGCAAAAACTTAACCTGAGGATAAACAGGAGCAGCTCCGACCCCACCGCAGACAAACAAAAATCTGCTCCGTGTAAACTTCTCGCACTCCCACTTTACAAATTCGGATGGCTGCCCGAGTGGTCCTACACAATCGGTAAAAGATTCTCCTTCATTTAGATGGCAAATTCTCCGACTTGAAGCCCCTACCACTTGAGTAACAATAGAAACTGTACCCTTTTCGCTATCATAATCACAAATTGTAAGCGGAATCCGCTCTCCCTCTTCACGAGCTCTCACAATCAGAAACTGCCCGGGATGGGCGGAAGCGGCAATGCGCGGAGCCTCAACCTCCATTTTGCAGATCACCGGCGTCAGATATTCTTTACCAACTATTTTATACATAATCACCTGTTTTGCGTATGATAAATCGTATCAACGCACTGTTTCTAAAGACGAAAAAGTGTAACCTTTACGCTTAAGCTTTTTAACTATCTGATCAAGCCTCTCGTAGAGCCTGTCTGTCCTGTCGGGATGGATACCCGGGTGAAGCAGCACAATCGCCCCATTTAGCCCCTTCTCATTTTCAAACTTGTACAGCCCATCTATCAAAGTCTGCGAACTCTTATAACTCTTCATATCCGGCGTAGTATAGTCGGCAGGAGTTCCTGTGCCCGGAGTATAATTAATCACTTTGATACCCAATGCGTTAAGCAATTCTACATTTTCTTTGTTGTAATGCTCGTATGGAGGAAGATACCACTGAGCATTCTCAGCTTTGATCCCAATCTTCTCCAACTCCGCCATATTTGCCCTCATATCGGCAACAATGCTGTCTGCACTCATAAGAGTAGGCCGGTCAGCTCCCCAATCAGCATAAAGCACATGTCCGTTAGAGTGCCCGCCGACATAGTGCCCTTCTTTTATTATTCTTTCAATCAAGGCCTTGTGTTCTTCCATTCTAAGGCAATTGCCTGTAAGTAAGAAACTGCCCTTGATCTTGTTTTTCTTTAGAACATCGAGAATATATTCTCCTCCGTTAAAGACGGAATCCGCCGAGAAAATAAGGTAGATGTTTTTTTCATCCGGGTTAATCCTCACAATCGCACCTCTGTCATCCTTTACAACCTTAGCGGACTTCTGCTCCAAACCTTTATTTTCCATTTCGGCAAAATAATAAGTCAAGCCTGCAGAACCATCCACAGTCGGCTCATTGCTTGAATAGTCTCCTATATCTTCGTGATACACTGCAATACCGTGATTCAACTCGGCAAATTCGTCAGCCTGACGGAGAGAACCGCCCGCCCGCTCAACAAACAGATTATTGTAAATCGGACCGTCAACCAGACCGCCGTAGGTCAAATCTCCGTTAACCTGTACGTATGACGAATGTGGCTCGGTAGGATAGTCGTACCCCGGCATCGGAGCCTCGGGAATGCCGCTGATCATAGACGTTCCCCAAGGGTTGCAACCGAGAAGCCAGTCTCTCATGGCAGTTTCCATCTCAAGGAAAGTATCGTCACCGGTTATCTCATTGTAAAGCCTTGCCTGGGTAATGGCTGCCGAAGTCAGATTATTGGAACACCAGAGATATGGGACACCGTGAAGGAAAGGATCATCTTTAGCATTTTCCATAAGTATAGTCAACCCTACCTTCATAAAACCCTGATATTTTGCCGCAATCTTCTTATCCAGGCTCATCGCCAGAAGAGGATGTCCCAAATTGACAAAAGGATAGTACTGGTAGTGATGGTATTCATTTCCAAGCCTGTCAAGCGGCATCCATGGGCTGAAAGGCTCAAGGTCACCCCAATAGTCGGCCTGTTTCTTCCAGTTGAAAGTAGTATCTCCAAGAGAGTAAAGGGTGGCGGCTGCAAGTTCGATATCATCGACAAAACTGTCTTCCTCATAGAAATATGGAGATACAAGGCACGCTGTCTGGGTATTTCCCAAATCCTCAAGTGCAAAATCGTATGCAGGTTTAACCTTAGCCTCAATTTTGGCTGCAAATTCAGGATAGTATTCTTTCATAACTTCCGCTCCCAAAGCAAAAGTTGAAGCAAATTTGCCTGCGGTAGAAGAGACACCTGTAGTCCTATTTATATACTTGCCGAGACCCTGGGGTTTTCCGGTAACAAAATAAACGGGCCTGCCTGTACCGGCTCCCCATCCGTAATCCACTTTATCTCTGTATGGAAGCCTGAATCCTGCATGATCACGATCATCCGCAATCTGATTGTACATCTCACGTGGAGCCGGATTCATTTTATCCACCCACTCCAACCCCCACTTAGCTTCGTCCAGGATATCAGGAATGCCATTCGCCCCTTTTCTCCCTCTTTCATTATATTCGTCTTTAAAAACAGACTTGTCTTTTGCCTGCCTGTATGCAAAAAGCATCTGATATGTAGCTGTTGCCGATGTAGGAAGATATTGAAGATAGTCTGTTGCATCGTGCCAGCCCCCCGTTACATCAATATGCTCTCCGTTGCGAGTAGGATGACTGACTATGTATCCATCATGCTGGTGACAAAGCGTATCGGTATAAGGATTGTCCCCGCAGCGCTGCTGACGCATATATACGAGCAGATAATCTGCGATCCCTTCATAGACATCCGCACCAATCGGAAACACTACCGACCTGACGCCATTGCTCTTAATGTAATAGCCGCCGTCAAGCGTCACTGAAGAGAAATCCATTCTGTATGCGCTCTTCATTGCCCATTTGGAAGGATCGAACTTGGTGCCCGTACCCTTATATACCACTTTATCGGTTAATGCGTTGCAAACTTCAAACGCCGCATTTGTCTCATCAAGGGAGATTAATACTGCAACTTTTTTGTCATTCGGTAAATAACCTACTTGATTGACACGAACCCAAGTCTGGGCATTAAGCGATAAGGCCAAGAGTGAGGATACCGCCAACAGGAAGATACGTTTCATAAGGATTGTTTTAAATTATCGCGTAAAATTAGTGCATTTTGGAGTAAAAAAAAAGAGCATCCCGACAGTCGGAACGCTCTTTTACAATTTTTATTAAAAATACTACTCTTTTACCGGCTCTTCCTTAACCACTTCTTCAGCAGTATATCCGAGTTTAACGATAGCAGCAGCCAATTTTTCCTTTGTAGTCTTGGTCGCATCGTATTTGATGTAGATAGTCTGATTATCAAGATTAACCTTAAGATCTTTTACACCTTTTTCGAAAGGAATATTAGCTTCAACTTTTTTTACGCAATTTTTACATTCAATACTTGAAGTAAATGTAACTTCTTTAATGTTGTCAACTTTTTTGTCTTGTGCATTTGCACTGATAGAGAGTAGTCCTGCTACTGCCGCTACCATCATAATTCTTAAAAAATGTTTCATGATTGATATTTATATGATTAATTATTATTTCCACAATGTAAGTCTCATTCCGGCATATACTTTAATACCCATGAGAGGGCCCCAGATGGCGCTTGCATTAAAGTCCGTGCTGAAAGGCCGATCCGCAGCGATGATAGCATCGTGCTGACGATAGTTGGTAAGGTTTTCTCCACCTATATACACATCCACGCTCCTAAACTTCCTTGTAACCTGTGCGAAAAGCACAGGATAAACAGGTGAATACTCCATATCCATAAAGTTTGGAAGCTTCATCGGCCCGTTTAACTGTGCCGTGAAGTCAAATATCCATTTACTCATATTTGTTGAATATTGCATATTCAAAACGGCTTTATACCTGCTTGTAAGCGGTCGTTCAACAAGTCCGTGTCCTGACAGGGTCACTTTAGCGTCCGTATATCTGAATGTCGCAACAATATTAAACCTCTCTACAGGATCAACTGAAAAATCGATCTGATATGTATTGGTATATGACTTGCCGTCAAGATTGTATAGCCATACATACCTTGCATCTCTCTCCTGATCCACAATAATCTGAGAGACAAATTCATTCCTGAAAAAGTCAAAGCTCAAGTAAGTATTATTTTCATATCCGAACGGCATATAGACTGTAATGTTTCCGCCATAAGTCCATGCATCTTCTCCAAGATCCAGATTGTCATCAACTTTGACGGTCCTGCCGGTTGAAAACATTCCAAGATTGTCAACAAAGATGTTGGAAGAACGGAAGCCACGTCCGCCGGAGGCTCTCAAGATTACCTTATTGTCGAGCATAGAATATTTAACATTTGCCCGCGGGGCGAAAAGCCAGCCCTGTAAATTATTGTAGTCCAGTCTGGCCCCTCCGACAAAGGTCAATTTATCTCCGAGTCGGTAGGTATATTCCCCGAAAGCACCGATAGAATTTTCTATTCTGCTCGGATCTATCGTATATTTATAGTCATCGGACGAGCCGATAATTGACAGTGCCGGGAAGTGTTCACCCATCAGTTCATCAAAGTTGTCGTGTTGTCCGGTGATGCCGAACTCAATCTTGTGAGCATCATTTATATCGTTCTGGTACAGCAAATTAAGAAAGACAGAATTTTGCTTTCCGTTGTAATCTTTAAGTCCGAAAAAAGAGTCAAACCTGTGATAAGTGTAATCTGCAACCAAAGCGACATTTTGCGAATTATCGGCATTCAGAGGAACTCCTACTTTCACGTATCCGTTCATTCCTTTATTTTGAATACGGGATCCCCAGAGTCCGGAAGTAAATCTGTCTGTTGTTTTGGTAAAATTCATCTGACCGCCGACTCTGTCATCACTCAAAGCTCTAATTCCAAAACGCACTTGTACGCCACTTGGGGCGTAATAAAGCCACCTATTAGCCAGATTAAACTGAATGGTCTTGGGTTCATCTCTAAAACCATCTTCATTATGGTCAAAAGTTGCCAATTCTGAAGAAACGTGACCGAGAATTACGGTACTCCACTTTTCATTCAACTGTAAAGAAGATGCTACATTAGCCTCAAGTTTAGTATCATTGCCTACATAAAGATTGACAAAGAGCGGATTTTCAGCCGTAGGCTTACGATGCTCCATATTAATCTGCCCTGTGACAGCCTCAAGCCCGTTAATAACAGAAGAGGGACCTTTAGCTATCTGAATGCTCTCCAGCCACTGACCGGGAATATATGAAAGACCGAACGGTGAGGCAAGTCCGCGCATCACAGGTCTGTTTTCATCAAGCATCTGAGTGTATGTTCCTGAAAGACCGAGCAACTTGATTTGGCGGGCGCCTGTGATGGCATCGGAATAACCGACCGTGACACTTGCAGAGTTTTCAAAGCTCTCCGCAAGATTACAACAGGCCATTTTACAAAGCCCTGCAGCCGTGATCACCTCAGTTCTGACCGAACTCAACTTTGATAGTGTATTACCGGGCTGACGTGCCGTAATAACAGACTCTGCCACCTCATTTTCACCTGAAAGGTAAAAGTCGGCCTGTGTCATGCCAGGCATAGCCACTACCGTGTCTCTCGTATAGCCCACGTAAGTGGCAACAAGAGTCGATTTTTCTGTGATTTTAAGTTTAAATGTACCGTCGGCATCGGCTTCCAACAACTTTGACTTCTCCAAATAATAAACCTGAGCAAAAGGAAGAGGCTCCGTGGTACCATTCTGCTTTTTGTAGTAAATATTACCCTGAAATGTCTGAGCGTACGTATTTACAAAAGCAAAACAAATTATGATAATTGATAATATTCGTTTCATTGTTTATAAAATTGTGATTATTGTATGGACGTATAAAAGCACGTCCAATAAAACTCTTAGGAAAAGAGTTTTAAATCACAACTTCCAAACAGAAAAATATGAATGAAGATTATAAAATATCAGAGGGGGAAGAGCTGCGCTTTCCTCATGATTGAAAGATTGCTGAATATTGTCTGCTACAGAGATGCAGTGCTCAAAAGTAAACTCCGGCAAGAACACCTTCTCCACATTGTCATTGCCACCATCCTGAACATCCGTAACAATATAAACATTTGTATTGCAGCAATGTGCATTATGAATGCCTTCATGGTCACAGTGTTCACACTCGTCAGGATCGTCACCGTCATGGTGATGACCTTCACAAGTATGCGGATGAGAATGCATGACGCCTGTATCCGTGTGAATATGCATGTGAGTATGAACATGGGAGTGAATTGCCTCACAGGAAGTGTCTCCTACCATCAGAATCAAATCTTTTGTCCCTTCTGTCACACATTCGTGAATGCCAAACCCCATATATGCCATCATATAGCCGGCGATCACCGCAACACAGGTAATATTTCTAAGAAGTTTGTTCATCAGCGCAAAAGTAGAAATTATGTATTACCTTTGCAAAGAAAAATTAATTTATCGAGTAAAAACACACTTTTATGAATAACTTTTGGAAAACGTTATTGGGTTCATTTGTTGGATGTTTGCTTGCCATTTTCATCCTTGGACTCATAGGAATAGGGCTTGTCGGGAGTATCGTATCGGTTGCTGAAAAGGCTGAACCGGCCATTCCAAAGACGGCAATACTTAAAATTGACTTCAAAGAGGCCATTGCGGAACAGGGTGGTGAAAAACTTAATGTCAACTATACTTCGCTAAGCGCAAAATTGGATAATAACATATCTCTGCTTAACGCAGTTCAGGCTATTGATATGGCTGCAAAAGATCCGGGTATCAAATTTATTTACATGACACCGGAAAATATCAACATGGGGATCGCACAGGCGGAAGAATTTCGTGCTGCCTTGAAGAGATTCAGAAACTCAGGGAAAGCCATTGTATCATATTCCACCAATTTTGACAATGGCAATTACTATATGGCTTCTGTCGCTGACAAGGTAATGTTTGATGCCTACGGAGATGCATATATCACCGGTATCGGCACCAACATTATGTTTTTTAAAGATTTGCTTGACAAACTCGGAGTCGATATGCAGTTGATACGCCACGGCAAGTTTAAAGCAGCAGCAGAGCAATTTATCAAAAACGACATCAGTGATGAGAACAGAGAACAGAATCAGGTGATGCTGAATACTATTTGGAATTCATGGTGTGAAGATATTGCAGCTTCGAGAGGCTTCTCGGTTGAAGAGTTCAATGGCTGGATTGACAATTTGGAAATACTGAACGCACCGTCTTTACTTCAAAGAAATATGATTGACCAGGCTTGCTATCGCGAAGAAGTCGGCAATTATCTGTGTGATCTGTTTGGCGTTAAAGACAGCAAAGATCTGAAATTCGTCACTCTTGGGCAATATGCCAAAGCCAAAGTCAAACCGAACTACCGTGCTCTTGATAAGATTGCTGTGATCTATGCTAACGGCGAGATCGTACTTGACGGCAGTGATGACGAGATATCCGGAATCAAATTTGCGCAACAGTTGGAGAAAGTTAGAAAAGATTCTACCATAAAAGCCGTTGTCCTGCGAGTCAATTCCCCTGGTGGAAGTGCTCAGGCTGCAGAGATGATCAACTACCAGCTTGGTCTGCTCAAAGCGGTTAAGCCGGTCATTGCAAGTTATGGTAACTACGCTGCATCCGGAGGATACTGGATTTCCGCAAGAGCAGACAAAATTTTTACCGACAACACAACTATTACAGGCTCAATAGGTGTATTTTCACTCGTTCCGAGTGTGGGAGGCGCACTAAAGAAGACCCTCTCTATCAACAATGTAAGCATTACCAGCAATAAGCATGGTGATGCTATGTCAGGTATGCGAAAAATGACAGAAGAGGAACAAGCCTTCATGCAGAAGGGTGTGGAAAAGGTATATAATGATTTTACGGCGTTGGTGTCCGAAGGAAGAGGATTAAGCATTGAGAAAGTGGATGAGATTGGACAGGGCCGTGTGTGGGCTGGTAGAGATGCTCTTCAGTTGGGTTTAGCAGACACAAAAGGAGGTTTGATTGATGCTCTCGAATATGCGGCAACCTTTATTGAAAAAGACGTTTATCAAATAGTTGAATATCCTGTAATGAAGACTACATACGAAAAGATGATGGAGTCTTTCTCAAAAACGCGTGCGGCTGCAGAGATGATAAGCGACCCTGTGCTGCTGCTTGAAAAGGCATACAGCGGCTTGAAAGAAGAGACGAACATAACGAATTATGCCCGTCTTCCTTATATCTACGATATTAAATAATCCCTATTTTAGGGATATTGAGATGATTTGCTTGGTGACCGCTGTTATTTTATAGCGGTCATCAATTCTTTTACCGACAACGCAGACGATCTGCTCTTCTCCTTTTTTGTCGATTGTAGTGACAACTATCTGCTGTTGCTTCTGCTTGATATCCAACTTAAGATCTGTAAAGAAATCACTCAACTTCTTATAACCTATCATACCGAGGGGCCTGAACTTATCTGCAGGCTTCCATTTTCTGCATTTCAACGGAAAGGTGACTTTCTTTCCGTCAACGTAGAGAGTACCATCGGCAGAGGCTCGCTTAGGATTGAAATTGGCAGGCTTTGCGAAAACGGAGATCTTTACCTCAGGTACTGCCTCTTCATCGGCGGCAGGATAGACCTTGAGATACTCTCTGTCTCTGACAAGAATGTACTCCTCCGAATTAAACGTCTTGCCACTCTGACTGTTAAGAGCCTGATCTATCTGAGAGATCTGCGTATCGTTGAATCCGTAATCACACAAAATGCGATAGAGCCAGTACCCCCTAAATTTTTCTTTCTTAAGAGCCTCTATGTCAATAAGCAGAACCCCATTTTCTACTTTGTAGAGAATATTCTCCCGCAACTTATACTGCTCTTCCATGATATCCTCCACCTCTCCGAAACGGCGCATCTCAGTATTGACGGTCGCCAAAAAAGAGGGATTGATGGCAGCAAAATAGGGAAAGACTTGATTCCTTACTTTGTTGCGCATATAGTGCGACTCGCTGTTGGTACGATCCTCACGATATTGAATATTCTTTTCTTCGACGAACGAAGCAATCTGTGCTCTTGTAAATGAAAGTAAAGGTCTTATTATCATTCCATTTGTCTCTCTAATACCGGAAAGTCCCCGAAGACCCGTACCTCTGAGCACGTTCAGAAAAAGAGTTTCGACACTATCGTTAAGATTGTGAGCCACAGACAGATAATCGATGGAATGCTTCTCCATCAGCATAAAAAACCACGAATAACGCAACTCTCGCGCCGCCATCTGGGTTGAAATAGAGTTGTAATCCGCATACTGGTGAGTGTCAAATTTATTGGAGAAGAACTCAATCCCGTTATCATTGCACCATTCCCCGACAAGAGCCTCATCACCGTCACTCTCCTCCCCTCTCAATGAAAAATTGACATGAGCTACGGAAAATTTTATTTTCACACTTGTGTGGAGATAAAGATAGGCCATGCACATCGAGTCAATCCCGCCGCTGACAGCCAAAAGTACGCTCGGTATCTCATCTGAAGCCGGTAGCAGCCTCGAAAGTTCCTTATCAAACGTTTCCTGCATTATTTCTTTTTATCTCCGAATGAGTATGAAAAGCCAAGGCTGAACAACTCTTTAAACTGCACACCCGGCACCTTGATAGTATTGCCATCCTCATCATAGATGATGTTGCCCCTCTTATCCGTCTTATCTAAAAATTTAATAGCATCATCGTATATCAGATTGGTCTTGAGTGAAGCCGTAAAAGACTTGGTGATCTTTGCGTCCACACTGAAATCCCAATAAACTTTAATATTCAAAGGATGGTCCAGATAGTCTGAGAAGAGCGTCAGTGCAGACACCACTTTAAAATTGTCAACTTGAATCTTGCCATCCACTTTCACTTGAGCTCCAAGCTCGAACTTACAGAACTGATCGGCGAGATTGCCATA